>Ga0228710_1003850_pt1 | contig 23800 bp, 9 predicted proteins | sample MedpolnodulmetaG_FD_177995 | JGI IMG/M metagenome (GOLD analysis project Ga0228710, IMG submission 177995) | Root nodule microbial communities from Medicago polymorpha collected in Santa Monica, California, United States - pink nodules | ecosystem: Host-associated > Plants > Roots > Nodule...
TATATATATATATATATATATATTCATACCGTGTTTGTTACATTTTTTTAATATTTAAATTTATTCTTATCTATTTATTACATGTGTTATTTGTATTGAAAATTGAGGGCATTTTTGAAAAGATAAAAAAGTCAACCCAAAAGAGCTGAAAGTGGTTGTTTTCTTTATATATAGTATAGATATAATAAATAGCTCTGTAAAAAATAAAATAAATAGTCTTTGAAATATATAAAATTCATCCCTATATATACATCAATCCTTGTTATCAAGTAGTTAGAGACTATACTAAAGTCCTTGTAAGCTTAGTTCTATTGGTAAGGATAATGCATAATATATACAAGGTCCGGGGTTCAAACCTCGATCACCACAAAAAAGAAAAACACGAGACTAAATTAAAGAATTTTCATATACTTTTATTTCATATACTTTATAGATGGTTTAATATTATATTTTTAGTCAAAAAAATAAACTAATAATTATATTTATATAGTTCAAGGACTAAAGTGGAGACAATTTGTTAACTTGGAAATTAAATTTACGATTTATTCCACAAAATTCTATATTAAACTTAATTGCAGTTGTGGTCCTCTTATGCAAAAAATAAACTTAGTTTAAGGACCAATTTAGTTTAATGTTAAATTTAGTTTAAGAACCAATTTATTTAACACAAAGTATATTTTTAGTCAAAAAAAAAACTACTTATTGACAATTTTGATCCCTTCATCAAATATTTGATCTAAAATAATATATCACAGTTTTAAATGAAATTTTTAAGGAATTTTTATCACATAATTTAAAACATACCACATGACCAATTTTAGTTCAAGAATATGATGGAAGCACCAAAACTGTTAAACTTTAAATAGGAGAATGCCTTCGTATTATTAAGGAAATATTGTCGAAAAGAAAGTGGAGGCACCTGCACCCACAATACTCTACATAGGTTCGTCCTTGTCTTCACCAGGGGTGCAAGTTCAAAAAAGTATCCCCAATTGGAAGGGTTAGGCATCATAGTATAACTCGTAACAAAGTGAACAAAGTGGTGTGCCATCCTCACCAAACTGCTCCCTGGTTCACTCGAACTCATTTCCCTCGAGTAGTTTGTTGCGCACTTTCCCCAGTGTTGATCGCTCTTGTCTCCTGGTGGTCGTTGATACTCAATTGAGGGGAACCTCAAGTTGTTTCTCCCCTCATGACATGGATCTCTCTTGCTTGTGCAGGGACCGATAATTCTACTATGATGGGGACAACCTCTTTTGTCCTATCAGTTTAGACTGTATTAGACAACTAGACCAAGGGGTACAAGAGAAGAGATAATGTGACAATAATCGGTGATGTGGTGTATACCTAGAAGTAGAAACAAACGAGATAGATAATAGTAGAGATTGAAGTGGCTACGACAGGTTGGTGGCCAAATTAATAAAGGTATGCCCTTTTAATTATTCACATGTCTTTCTTCTTACATTTTTTGTTGCAAAAGATTTACTCATAATCAAGATTCTCTAAAATTATATTTTCAGTAAAATTAATCAAAACAAATTAAAAAGAAATATATTCATATAGAATCAACTACTAAAATAAAATAAAATATGGTGCCCCTAAAAAAAGATTTCATGGGGTTGTCGCCCCTCCCACCCACCATAGGGCCACCCCTACCTAAGAGGAGATATGTTTAGGGATTTTATTTAATTTTTATTGTTTATCAAAATCACTGTGACAGTACATTAGACTTTCTAGGACAAAAATGAGTGTTAATAATACGAATAACTACGCTTTATAACCAAAATATTAAGTAATGTACACTCCACACTTCAAAGAAGAATTGGAGATTAATAGCTATTTTGTGCGCGTAAGATATATGATCTCCAACAATCCAACTATGAAAGCTTGTAAACTCCAAAGATCCAACTATGAAAGCTTGTAAACTGCAAAGCTTAGAGGCTCAACATTTAGGTGAACCACCTAATTTTTCTCTAGCTCTAGTCTCAAATTAGTCTATGAGAATACAACAATTTCAAAAAACTATCTGAATGTATCAATGAAAAATGTTGAAGAGTGTCTATAGGGTATTGTTAAAAAAGTATAGAAATATTATCTTAAAAAGTGTGTAATCTTCTTTTTAAAAGTCTAAAATTTGTGTTTTCAAATGCAAAACTTCTGTTTTTTTTCTTCCTAACAAGCATGACATTGCACTCAAGTTAAGTTCCATGAGTAGACATTGTCCCATCTACTAACGTAGCCGTTAGATTCAGGAACTAAAATTAAAGTCAGTCCCTCCGATGGTGAAAGTCCTAATAAAATAAAAATTAAATTGTATATTCTTCCTTTATCTGCTACACACTCTCCAGTCATCTTCTTCCATGAACATCCTCCCACTTTCTACTAGACTAAAAAAATTATGTTGGCCCTAAACCCTCTTTGAACTAGTGTTGAAGAAGAAAGATTTGTGTAAAAACTGGAGCATTAACGTCATGTATCACTCTCTTCATAAAAGAAAACTTAAGTGTGCATCAACGCCAGAAATTCCAGATTATATATCAGAATACTGAATAATGTTGTTGCACGTGGTTCATCAGCATTGTTACTCAAAGTTAGTCTTTTGTCAATGAAAGTTATTTGTTAATTCCAATTTCTAATTGGAATGAATATATAGCAATTTTTCTATTATTTTTTAATTTTCATATAATTGTATAAAATGGCATAATGAATGCATGCATAGGTGGAATGTGATAGTTTCTGCAATCAGCGTTTGACTGAACTTTAAGAGTGCAATTTTGCTAGATTTAAGGTGATCAATATAAAGAGTATATTCAGTATGCAATTTCATTCTTAGGTTGAATCATTTTCTGTGCTAGGCATAATCAACATATAACCATGTGTATGTTGTGTGCAATGACTTTGACACACTGATCTGTCGCTTTGATAACTTAGCTTTGATAACTTATTACGACTCTGGTCCCTATATGTAATCACTTACCTAAGTTACTACCATTTCAGTCTTTAACATTTTGTTCGCAAATACAAGGTAGTATTAGTAGCACTAAAACTAACCGTATTCTAAGGCAACATCAAAACATAAAACTAGACAACAAATCAACAATATATACTATTAACCATTAACTACCAACCAATGACACTAAACTAGTAAACCAATAACTTAAAAAACCAGTGACATACCAAGGCAATAGTCTCTTCAGATTTAGGGTTTTAATGAATATTTTAAGGAAGATAGATTAACTGAAAACACAGATAAAGAAAAGGAAAAACATAAAAAAAATGTTCATGAAAGAAGAGGGAAGAAGAGAGTTTTAGAAAGAAAAAAAATATGAATTTTGCCAATAAAGGTTGAGATTTTCATTTTAGTCTCCGATTAGGCATATAACATGACAACCCCAGCAATGAGTCCGCTTAGAGTTCAACAAGACATTTAACGACCACATCGGCAGTTGAGATTGTGTTGGTTAAAAAAATATCACAAAAAAGACTAACTTGAGTAACATTCAACAAACTCGGAGTTTTCTTAAAAATTTTGTAATCTTCGACATTAATGTAGTCAAACTGAGAATCATACACTCCAAGTGTAACCAACATGTGGTTGATTAAAGTGGTAAGGGACTGAGGCCTCGAGAGTTTGATCCCTAACTCTTGCGTATGGAGAAAACTCAGTTGAGAGGGGAGAACCCCCCCACCAAATGCCTAGGAGCAAATTCAAAAGATGCAGTTCATAAAGAATGCGGGTCTAGCTCACCTAATTTGAGCCAAGGGCTAAAGGAGTTGGAGGTCTTGGGTTCAAACCCAGACAAAGGAGTAAATATTAATCTAACAACTAACATTTGCCATTAAAAAAAGGTTCAATAACTAGCTTTATCTAGCTTGGTGATCCATATAACTTCAGATGAAAATAAGTAATTATCAGTCTAGAATAATAACGTCTTGCTAAAAAGCCTTTTTTATATACATATGTAACTGTAAAAGCCAACAAAAGGGTGTTGAAAGATTAACATACCACATGATGCCAAAGGTAAGTTATTATCAGAGTGTGTTAAGATTGTTTTTTTAATTAAATGGCATCGAACAAGGAGAAGACAAAAGGGATTACACAGATTATTACTCTGGTTATCATCTTACAGCAGGCAAATACAAACTCATGTGGCAAAGATCAATCTGATCTGATTCCACCCATGAATGTCCTCGGATCGGGACAGTTTCCACTAAATTGAGCTTGTGAAAAATCAAAACCTGGGTTCTGCAAGAGGCACAGCATAATCAATTATAATAGTAGATAGAAGCAATAAGAATATTCCACTTTAACTCAAATAATGTAATGTGATGATGAATGGTTATCATAGGCATTATAGTCTAACTGTTGAAATAGACTCAAAATTTGATGGATGAAGAAGATTGTTGCTAAAAATATAAAAGATTTGTTTCAAATATATTTTGTGCTTCCAGAAGATTGTTGCTGAAAATATAAAAGATTCGGGACTTTTGGTAGAATTAGGTTTGAAGACTGATTCTTGTAACCCTTTGGAATCTTTTGTAAAGTTACTCAAAAATTATAGTGGAACGGAGAGCTACTCTCTCCCACAGAGTAGGTTAGTATTGGACCGAACTAGGTAAACAAACTTGCTTGTGTTCTTTCTCTTCTCTCGCTGTTTTCTAATGTTGCTTGTGTTTATAACTGTCATCCACATTAATATTGGTTGCTTGGTTAATTTGCTCCACACATCAAGTTTTTATTGGTGTGATTTTTAATGAATTCACAACACTAACACAATCAGTATCTGTTGCCATAGACAGTTATTAACTTCACCACTTAACATGAACCCAGCCAAATAGACTGACTAATTCAGAAGCAATTGTTGTGAATTTGTAATTTAACATAAACAAAGACTTCTCTTTCTTTTGGGTGGGGGGAGGGCCAAAATCCAACAATAGTTTACCTCAAAAGGAGAATAATTTCAGTGGTGTTCCGAACAAAATGATAATAATATCAATTCAGAGTTCCCATTATCAGGAAAGTTAGAAATTATTAATATCCACATAGTTTTCTTATAGTGAAATTATCAGTCAATTTCAAGAAATTCCTTCACATCTCTAATGGGAACAGCATGGCAAGTTGGTCAATACAAGCCATGCTAACAATATTAAAAAAAAAAAATTGACAATTGTAGGTGAGAAGATGCAAAAAATAAATGGGAGCAGACCAACTTGCCAAACTGCACAAATTGTAGCGAATCTTGGTAAGCAGAATTTCCATCTTAACATCAACTGTGTCTACCCACAGCAGTCACCACACCAAAAGAAAGAAAAAAAAGAGTAAAAGTGACTCAAGAGATTAGAAACCTATGGTTCCTGTAGAGAATGAGTGTCGTCTGACAAAAGGCTAAAAATAGCTACATCCTTAACTCTCCCTTTCACATAGGAATACTTTCTGAGTATACCCTCTCTAAGGAACCCAACCTTTTCCAAGACCCTCTGAGAAGCTTGATTCTCCATAGAAACAAAAGCTTGTATCCTAACCAAATCAGGGATATCCTTGAAAACTTGAGATACAGCAACTTTCACTGCTTGGGTGCATATACCTTGACCCCAATAGTTAGCAGCTAAAGCATAGCCAATCTCAGCCCTACACCTATCATCATCATCACCAGATCCAGCAGGAGAAATTGATATGAATCCTATAGTTTGATTGTCAATGCATATGGATCGAGTCCAAGGGTGAGGAATGCACACATCTTGGATGTAACACAAAGCTTGTTCCCTTGAAACAAAACTTTTCCGTCTAGTATAGTTTGTCACTCTATCATCACCTGCTACTAACATGAAATCGTCCACATCACTCAATTCGAATGGCCGCAGGGTGATTCTTGGCAAGTTCATTGCCATAGCTAGTAGTATACTGAATGAATCCAATCAACCAATCATGTATTTCTTTCTACTCTGTTTAGAAGGGAGTACTTTATTTATTTGTTTTTTTGACTGGAACTACCTTATTTATTAAAATAATGTATAAATAAAATGGAGCACGGGACAATCAATAAAAACAAACAATAGGCGGAATCTGGTACACAATATTATTGGGTTAGTTGGACAGTATTTTGTATTGGCTCACTGCGCCCATGTTGCCTTGGCTGTCACCTCACCATATAATTGATTATTAGTGTATGATATATCCTTATCTTGATTATATATGGACCACAAATATAGTTTTTTTTTTTAAGATATAGTTTATGTTGAACCAATCATTTAATAATTTACATATGATTATGTTAAACTATTATTAAGGCCATTGTATACAACCAACCCAGTTATTATATACTATAGAGGAACTTAAATTATCGGCAAGGAACTTAAATTATCGGCAAGGAACTAAAATCAACCAAATTCAGACACATCCCTTCATATCATGACCAAGTCCATTGAATTATCAGATCCCTTTCTCATCTCAATATTATACAAATTTTAAGTAAAAGCTAATAATATCAACAATTTAAAAAAAACAGTGAATTCATTTATAACAGCCTTGACGGTTTAAAATATAAAGTACAAATCAATATTGCAATAAAAGAAACTTTGTTTCCTCGTGTCTTGACCAAGTTTGTTGAAAAGAAAAAAAGGGTATAAAATATGGATAGCATCCCTAATGAATATACTCTGGATATAGAGAAACAAAGCCTAGCAGCTAGACGAACAGATGCAATAGCAATACATGAATATAATAAGCATACTGACTGGTAATACAACAAATACTTAAAACAAAATGGAAAATGATAAAGCTTATGAAAGAAAGGTTGCAAGACGTGAAGAAAATGAGGTGGCATATTGTGGTTGGGTGAACCATTTTGTTAACCACATGTAAGGTTATCGATTCATGACTGCCACGTTCATATTCTTCCATTTCGTATGGGGTTTTCATCATAGAGAATAGTATTACTCAAACGAAGTTCATTATTTTTCATCAGCATGCAGGATATACAACAATTGTATAACTTGTATTGCCTTAGCCCTTAAGGCTTTGTTTGCAAGTTTGGAGGGGAGGGGAGGGCTTTAGAAAAAAAGAAAGAACAAGTGGAAAGAATAGAGTTTTGGAAAGGGGAGGGCTTTGGGGGCTTTAGTTTTCTTCATAATACAAAATACCCCTAATTTGAGGGAACTAAAAAATTATACTAGAGGAGAATTTTAGAGGGTTCCGGAGGGTTTATATACATTTTTCAAATTCAATCTATGCTGTTATAATATTCTTAAAATTAAAAATATATTAATTATAAGCATTAATTTACAATCCTCTAAAACAATACTTTCAAAAAATGTGAAAGATTTCTCTATTTTTTCCTATATTTCCCACCCCTCATAACCCTACCCTACCCTACCCTCCAAACTGCCAAACAGAGCTTAGTATACAAATTAGCATCATAACAAAGGAATGAACGTAATCGGAAATCAAGATAATATAGCGGGAAACAAACAGGGTTAAAGTTAAACAAAAGAGTATCAGAATCAAACTTCAGACAAAGGATCTTAAGAAGCATATACTAAAGACATCATAAAATGCAAATTGATCAACTTCCGAATCCCATCACACGAAAAATATCACATTGAAAGTAAATCTTACCTCCTCTTGAAATCTCTGAAGCATGAGGCGTTTCTGTTCAAGATCAGTAGAGTAAGCATCCAACTGACCTTGACCTAATATGGGAGAAGCCCATGTCTGACCCTTGTCTCTCTTATTCAAAGTTATATGCATTATGTCGTCCTCTGCAGTTCAAGTTAAAAAAATAAGAATCAATCGGCGAACTAAACTTTTTTTGAGAATGCAAATAATATTACTCACAACAACACTAAGTACAAGGTGTACAACGAGTAGATAAAAGGATTACAACGAGCCAGTACAGGACCATTACAACATTAATCACCACCTAAACCTTAATACACAAAGCTTCCTATTCACCACCAGTTTCCTTTTCCACATAAAACAAAGTAACAGTCTAACAGAGCTTTCTAGCTTTTGATAACACATAGAATACTACTGAAAATTGATTGTACCAAGCAAGATCACTCCCAACCCCCCACAAGACCGGACCCCAATCACCAAAAACCTGTTCATATGCTGCAAAATTCTGCAGGTTATGCCTCAGAAGATTGCAAGCCTCGCCTCATTAGTGCACAGTGCAAAATTCTGCAGTTTACATCCAATCCAAACCACCTCAAGGATACAAAGGCAGACCACAAGCATATCAAGTAAAGTTATGAACTTTTACAGAAGAGGAACGTCAGAATCTCTCTAGCACTCGAGAGAATAATTCAGTTCCAAACAAAGAAAGCTTAGCACCATCATTGATCTTCGATCTGATATAAATCCTACAACCATTCCAACACACCTCTACAAATTTTCTCAGAACAGAAACGCTAAATCCAGCCTCCAGGTTCAAAACGCTCCAATATTTACACTATTAAACAATTTGACTCCATTTCCAACCAACTATCTATCGCTTACCACCCCCAAACAACTCAGTGAATTCTCAAACCCCTTATTTATTGGATAAATGAAATTCTCTTGATTTGGTTTTAAGAACCTTCCAAGATAGAATCTTTGTCCCCCAAACAACTTTCTCACAATCAAAACAAACTTACCCAATTAATCTTTGTAGCACCGACACTTCTCATGAAAAATGTGTCTCGTGTCCAACACGGCATGTGATTACGTTCAATCAGTTCATTTTTTTCAAAAAATTTACCGGTGTTGGTGTGTCTGTGTCTGTGTCAGTGCTTCATAGCAATTAATTTAAAACCCAAATTAAATTATATTATTTCATTTTCAATTTTAATGAAAACAAAAACTTACCCGAATTAATTCCAAAACCAACTTAACATCATTCATAACACAACACAAACACATCACAACTATGAATATATTAGTTAAAGCAAAAACTTTTACGTACCTAAAGTCCAAAAAGAAGAATCTGTCTTCACCGGAGAAGTAAGATCATGCTGAAAAATCAAATAATCAAATCACACACATAAGCAAAACAATCATGACAAATTATACAAAATAATTAAAGCAAAAAGGAAATTAGGGTTACATTGAGAAATGGAGGATTGCCTTTGATACCAAGTTCAATATGCTTAGACTGAATCGTACAGTAAAATAGCTTGGAATGAACATTAGGAGGAAGATTGATGTAAATATTGACCTCATCTAGGGTTTGATCCCATTCAAACACTTTTTGACCTAAATTGAAGAAGAATGAGTTTGTTTGATTGAATAGAAATGGAATGGAATGAAATTGGAAAGATGGAAAAGAAAAGAAAAGTACCGTTGTGAAGGAATATGTGACGCTTTTCCGGTGCCAATTTTTCTGCCATTTTTGTAAACTCGTCTTTGATTTCTTCTTCTTCTGTGTTTGGTTCTTCTTTTGCACTGTTTCCTTTGTTTCTGAGAAAGAAGAAGCGCGTAGTGTTTTTCCGGTAAACAAATGCTTCTATTGATTCTGGAAAAATCTTACATTCTATTTAATTTAACAAGATCCACAAGTTTTATTCCATTTATTTTATTTTATTTTTAGTTTTGATTTTTTTTAGAGGATTTTTAGTTTTAGATATATTTGATCCCTAAAAAAAAGTTTTAGATATATTCGAATTTGTTTTTGAAAAAATTATATTTTTTATTTGTCAATATACCCTAACTCAATTGAAAATATTGAAATCTTAGGTTGTACAAATACTTAAAACAATTAAAATGCTGCAATACTCTAATATCTAAACACAAGTTTCAGCCAATGACATCATTTTGATAGTTGTAGATGTTCATGTCAGAAGTAGGTATTTAATTTACATGTCAAAAGTAGGTATTTAAAGTTGTTAATACTTAAGCCTTTGAATATCTAGTATCCCTTAGGAAAGAAGAATATGAAATGATTTAAGCATCCCTTAGGAAAGAAGAATATGGAGATAATATTGTTGGGATTAGGTTTCGTTAACTATTCATCTAATTTCCTTCCTTGATCAATGCGTACATCTCCTTTCGAAAATCTCAATCTCTCATAGATAACGAAAGATCCATTTTATCCTCCAACTTTTGATGTCTCACTCGGTTAGCTGATAGAATGGGATTATGTTATTATTGTGTGTGATCTTAAGGCTAGTTTGATGCCTCACAACTAGCATCTATAAATGCCCCTACCATGTCCTAATATCAAATAATCAATTTCAGATTGCATGTTGGAAAAGCATTAGGTGCGGAAATAGAAACATCAATATAACGAAACAAACTTATATATAATGATTTAGATAAAGTATTTATAGATGTAAGGATTATGCCAAAAAGTAGTGGTTCAAACTATATTCATAAGTTATGGATTGGATAGTGCAAATTTGCTTAGTGAGTTGTCTTCTCGCTTAGTAAATTACATTCCTTCACCTTGAAGCAATTGTCAATTGTATTGTCAAATGATCTAAAATTTGTTTAGACAAATAAAATTCACTTAACAAAAATTTTACATTTGTTTAACCAAATTAGAGCGCTAAGCCATTTTCTCAACATTTGGTTCTTCATGTTCTTTCAGCAATAACCCTACAAACAGTGGTGGAACCAGCAACATAGCTCAATTAGTTTATGTGTATTTATTTAGTTCTCATATTTGTGGTTCAAATCTCTCCATCAAAATATTTTTTCACTGCATTTTTTTAATAAAATACAAAAAATTCTCGCGAAATGCTAAAAATCTCGTGGCAGGGATCAAACTGAGGAAACAAAGCTCATGCGCGCTGATGACAGGTCATCTTACGTTATTTTTGGCATGTTTTTCAGAAGGTTTTAGCAGCAAAAAGGAGGAGTATTAGAACGATTGCCTATGATTTCGGGACTTTTGTAATATTTTTTATATTTGAGTTTGTAATTCTAGTTTTCCCGAAACATAACAATTTCAGGGGGTTTTTGAAGTAATTCATTAAAAAATCATGCAAATCGACAAATCAAAAACAACTGAAGATCTGTGAAGACTTTAGGAAGACCAAGAATGAAGATTCAACAGGCCTCAGGAGACTTTACAGTGGGAGGAATTCTGTTCCAAAGTTCCGAGGCAAGTTATTTGAAGAGAAACACCTAAAACGACGGAAAATCAAAGAAAGTGGGCCCGGACAGTAGCACCATGCGCCTAGGGCATGACCTGAGGCCCTCTCACATGCACCTAGCATGTGTGCTGTGCGCCCCGAGCATCCAAAATGTGTGGGGCGCAAGCGTCTTTTCCTGCTTTTTTGTGGGTAAAGGTCGCACATTTAGCCCAAACATGTTGAAGCAAAAATCTTTTTTATGAATGTTTTAATGATAACAAACCTTATGGAATAAATGATAAGTTTTATGAATGGTGATCTACTGACGTTTGCACTTGAGTTTTTGTTAAAAGAACATGAATCAGATAAGTGTATAAACTAGAATCCACTCACATCAATAAGTTCATTATATCTACACAACAATGAAAGAATGAGTATGTCATCAGTTGAAACAACAATATCAAATCTCCACGAAGATTCATAGCTCAAGAATCATGTGGAAGAACTTGAATCATGTTGGAAGAACTTACATCACAAGCTATACAAGAATGTGCTTGAAGTTATGTGACAAAACTCATATTGAGTTTTGTGTTATATGATTTGAAGATCCACCATGGATAAACAAGATAAAAGGAAATATGCATACAAGTTATGAAAATTCTCATAATCTCCTCAGAGTATCACACTTTCAAAGCTTCTAAAGAAAAGAAGTTCAGAGTTCAAAATGTTCATATGAACAGAGTTCAGAATGTTCATAAGAATAGAGTTTAGAATGTTCATATGAATGAAGTTCATAATGATCATGAACATTAACCCATAATATTTCCATAAATAATAAAGGATTACTTCATGGATCAACAAGAATATTTAAAGTCATCTGTTACAAGCAATGATGAACTAAATGCAAATAAATATTCTTTTTGACTTCAAAGAAAAAATCATCTTGTTTGTCAAAACAAATGATCTCTCATTTATATGCTTGAAGTAGTTTTGAATGGAATAAATAATAACCTTCATAAGGTTCAGCATAAAGTACATCTGTCAAATAGGCAGGAACCCAGAAGAAACATTATGAAGTTCATATGAAGAACCCAGAAACATTATGAAGTTCATAGGTATGAACCCATGAAGAGTTCAGAAGGTTATTCGGAAGGTTGGTCAGAAGGTTCGTTAGAGCAAACCTAGAAATCAATGTCCACACCAAGAACATGTAAGAATAGATGTGACATAAACATATCATATGCAGAGAAGGATTTCGACTTTGGATCAAGAAATCATTAAAGGCATCTATGGTGATTAAAGGATTAATGGACTTTGATAGTTCTTGGTATTTGTGCGTTCTTGAGTGATTAACCAAGACACAAACAAAGTATAAATCAAACCAAGAATCAAGTGATCAAAGAACATTAAAGCTTATGAACTCAGTCAGAGTTCAGAAGGTTCGAAGATAGTTCAGAAGGTTGTTCTTAAGGTTTATCAAGAACAAGCCCATAAATATATGAACATTATCAAGAACATTCAAGGCTCACATGACATAAATAAAAGTCCAGAAAAGTACTATGACTTTAGATCAATCAAGGATTAAAGACATATTTGGATAAAAGTCAAAAAGCATATTCATTGTTCATTATAGACTTATGAACAATTGAATTACAAACATTAGGAATATTCCTCTAAGAATATCATCCTAGATGTTACATACACTGCACTTCATTGATGTTTCATTATTAGGATTTGATTACATCAAATGGAAGTTTTACAAATCATCATAAGTGAAACAAAAGGAACATTCTGATGATCAGAATGTTCAGCTCATCACATGCTTTAAATTGTGAACAGTACAATAGGTAAAAAGCAAAAGCAAAAGCAAAAAACAAGTCCAAAGTCAGATTCAATTAGAATTAGACATATAAGGGAGCAGGTACTATTAAGTATCAGAATATCCCCTAAAGCATGGGCTTGAAGTGACAAATCCACTTTTCTCTCTCTTGCACAAGTTCCAAGACCAAATATGAAAAGACATTATCCAACAACATTATGATGTTAGTGGAAAATCCACTACTTATGGATAATGCCCATAAACTCATATGAAACGCATATGATGAACCCAGAAATTCATCTGACATTCATACATAATGAACCGAGATGAAGATCATCAAGAACACAACAACATTCTGAGTTCAGAATGTTCACCCAAATTTTCAAGTAAAAGTCAGTGGGGCCTAGGACACATGGCACATGACCATTAGTCACCCTCCAACGGCTACAAGACCCCAAGAACTCTATAAATAGAAGTGAAAGGTTCAACATTACTTGCACCATTGCAAAGCAACAAGAAAAATAACAAGAACATTGTTGTGAAGCTTTAACAATAAAATTGATCATCACTGAGATTCTAAGAAATCTTTTGAAGTGTAAATCAATTATCTCTTATCTTGTTTAAAGATAAACTTCCCCCTCCATTTTTCTCTTGTCTGATTTCAATCATTCAAACTCCAAACAAATTGTAATGTCTCATCTAATTTTAGGGGTACTAAAGTGTTAGTTTGAGCAGAAGTTGTAAAATACTAAGTGGGTAACTTAGCAAAAAGGTACAAGCCTACTGAGGCTTAGAGAATACAATTGTTGTAATTGTTCAGGTGAACAATATGGTAAGGTGCATGATTTGAGAGGTTATCTCAAGCATCATATTGGAAACTCTCACAAGATTGTGAAGAGTGGACTAACCCACTTTTAGTGAACCACTATAAATCTTTACATGTTCTTCTTCTCTTCCTATACTCTTTACATACAGTATACATTACACACACAAACACATTTATTTACTTAAACTGTTTTTGCATAAACATTTCATAATGTTATGAAGCCATTCTACTAACTTAAGTATTCCAAGTCAACAACTTGAGAATGAATTTTAAGTTACATATTTTATTTTTAAAGGGTCACAATTCAAACCCCCCATTCCTTGTGACTATTTTATCTACTTCAAAACCCAGGTAGAAACTCTCACTATAAATACCAGCCTTCCTCATTCAGAATTTCTCGTTCAGAGCTGGAGCAGTTCAAGAGGATGGCAATTCTAGAGCTTCGGAGGAGTTTCTATCTTCTCTTAATTTTCTAGGGTATGTTTTTATCATTAGTAATTTGTTTTTAATTACCATGTGAAACTAATTCTTTTTAGGTTAGAGTTATAATATGAACCTCTATTTATTTTTGTTGATATTTATTTAATTTAATGTCATTTATATTTTATTTATTTTCTGTTCGCTATTATGTTTTATTAGGAATTTAGTTTACTTTTGTAGTAGCGTAACCCTAAATTAGATACTTAGGTTGTGACAGGGCCTAATATTGATATTACTATCCTGATGCTTATATCTTGATATTTATATCTTGCTATTAATATCTATTTGTCTATGAAGTAATTAGTTATAACTAGCGAAAGATACCGAAAGCGAGTTGACCATAATAGTAAGTACTTAGGAGGTGACATCACTAATATTGAGTAAAATCTGCTGAACCTAGGAGGTAACTGGTTAATAATTAAGGAAACAAGTGTCTGCTTGAAGGAAATAAGCCTTAACCTAGTATAACCATTCTCTTAAACCCTTGGTAAGGTAGACCCTGATAGGGCTTCTCGTTTGTAAAACTACTAAGTGTGAGAGAGTGTGTTATGAGTGTCCTAAGATTCATAGATGGATAGACCTACATGAACCTTGGCTTTCATTGCCTTGGAAAATCTTGAAAAGCCAATTTAAGTCTATGCTTTCAATTACCTTTGAGGTGGTAAGACCACACACGTAAGCATCACCGTGTGACCAACAGGTGCAACCAAACATTTGAGAGATAAACCTAGTCAACGGAGATAGTATAGACCCCACATGTAAGGATCACCGTGTGATCAACAAGTGCAGCTTGACGACCGACTGGGTTAGTAACGTCCTAACGGCCTGATCACTTGTATAGTTTATCTAAGATAAATAAACACGACATTATTGTTATTTAATATCCAACAATATAAATTGAGAGATTCGAAGAATCCTAACCGCTACTTACTTTTCGGCAACCAAAAACAGGTAACTTGCTCTGTTGCAAACAGAGAAAAATTGCAAATCTCTAACCCTTTTACTCTTTTTATTTCATCGCCAACTTAAAATAAGTAACGCGAATTGTTTGGACGAAACGACAATCCCTGTGGATACAATACTCTACTTATCACTTCATTACTTGGTAAACGATTTGGTACACTTTCCTAATCCGCACATCACGCACGCTGCCTTACCACTACCCTTGATGTAAATGCTTGCAATATAGACACAAATTTTAATATATATATACACACACACACTATAACTTTTAGGTAAAAATATGTATATATACCCATTAAAAATGAAAATTTTGGGACTTTGGAGAGGCCATAGCCCTCCTCTGTCCCTACATAGCTATGCCACTGCCTACAAAATATATGGAATTTGTTCAAACTAGTTGTATTGGCTCTCAAAAGCTAGTTTACCGATATTTAAGAGATTCCAAATTTCAATATTTTTTCAAGAAAAAAGTAATTTCCAAAGCATAGCATTAGACATGTATATTCGTTCATGTTAGAATAAAAACAGTTAGTCATGTTCAAATTACAAAGAGGAAATCAATCACACTACAACAAATTTAACATATAAAATACACAATAGCCCCCATTATGTCCACAACTAAATTATGAGTCTTACAAAATCTTGATGATATGGCTATGAAAGGTGTCGTCATTAGTTATCTAGAAGGTGTGAATGTTTACAAATTGTGGAAGATAGAACCTAGTGGAGAATAAAAAAATCATGATAAACAGAGATGTTACTTTTCATTTAACACATATTAGGATGAAAAGGAAAGACTCGCGGCAAAAGTGTTTCACTCAAGTTGGGGGATCAACTACAATGAGATATTCTAGCCGGTGGTGAAACATTGTTCAATAAGGGTACTTATGGCTATCGTGAATCAATATAATCTTGAGTTGGAACAAAGGGTTGTGGAGACCGCTTTATTACATCAAGACCTTAAAGAAATAATCTACATGGAACATCTAGAAGGTTTTATGGAGAACAAGTCTAAGGGCTGTCTTTTAAAGAAATATGTGTATGGTTTGAAGCAAATCCCAATGCAATGGCATCGTCGGTTTGATGAATTTTTGTTAAAGACCGTATTTGTGAAAAACGGGCATGATTCTTGTGGTTAAATGTTGAAGAGCGATGAAAAATTCATTCTCTATCTTCTTATATATGTGATCAAAGAACTCAAGGAGATATTAAATGATGAATTTGACATGAATGATCTTTGTGTAGGAGAGAGAATTCTTGAAATGGATATCGTATGAAACTAGCTAAAAGGTGAATTGTTCTTGTCACAAAATGGTTACTTGAAGAAAGTAGCAAAGCAGTTTACAACGAGTGATTCTAATCTCGTTAGCTATCATTTGGGTCATCACACAAAGTTGTCGGTTACGCAATGTCCTCAAATCCGATGATGAGGAAAAAAAGATCCTTAATTACTCCCTATGTAAGTGGAGTTGGAAGCATCATGTATGACATGGTTCGTAATAGGCCGTACTTTTCTTATGTGGTTAGCATAGTGAGTTTGTTTATGGCAAATCCGAATCAAGTGCATTAACAAGCTTTAAATTTGTTGTTGAGATACTTGAACGGGTAACTGAAAGTTGGTTTTAAATACACAAGAACAACTCAAGAGAAAGACGCTTTGGAGGGGTGTATTGATGTGTACTATGTGTGCAATGTCGACATTAGAAACTCAAGCGGGGTACATTTCCCTTATTGAAGGGGTCAAGGAGACCATATTGATGAAAGTGGTGATTGATGAGCTAGAAATTGCTCAAGCGTGTGTGAAGATGCATTTAGATAATCAAAGTGTTACTCACTTGGCTAATCATGATAGAACAAAACATATTGACATTCGTTTTAACTTTGCTAAAGACATGATAAAATCGAAGGAAATTGTGGTAAAAAATTGTTTCGGAAGAAAATATGGCGGATGTGTTCACCAAGTCACTACCTAGGTCAAAGTTTAAGCATTGCTTGGACTCGATTTGTTGAGAGTAATTCGTTGATGCAGAGAAAAGCGAAATGGTTGCTAGTTAATTGGCATCACCATCTTTTTTAAAGGAAATTAATGTGGAGGATTGTTGTTGTGCCTTATTATCGTGAGGTGATAGCACGAGATCAAAACACGATTGTTAAAGAGTTTTTCTTCGAGCCGTTTGATCCTAGAAAATCGTAAGGCGAATTTTGTAATGGTTAGAAATCACAAGGCATAGGCTATAGATCATGGGTGAAATTTACTCGTAGTTTGAACCACAATTTAAACATCCTTTCATGTTTTTGTTGTGTAATTTTGAGAGGCCAAAAGATGGAACTTTTAGAGAAATAATAGTTTAAAAGTTGAGTGCTTTTGAGTGAGATTCTTGGATTGGGAAACACTTTTCATACATCTTAGGTAGTTGAAATTTCAGTAGAGGAAGAATCAAAACTTTTTTTTCTTTTTCTCTTAGGATCTTCTATGTGAGTTGAGTGACTTGAAAAATGGGTATATATATTAGGGATTGTTTTATGTGAGCTCTTGGATCTAATTTCAGGTAACCTGTTTATATCACTCATTTTATAGCGGGTTGAAGAGTTGTTCTTTCCCCTAGTTGAAGAGTTGTTCTTCCCCCTAAAGATAAGTCATATTGGACCAAACTGGATAAACATCAATGGTTGATTCATATATTCTCTTAACTTTGTTCTCTGATTATGCTTATCGATTTGTTTTGCACTTAATTACTAGGTCTTGAGACTAATTATTAATTACAATCGATCTTTGTTCCACACATTTAAATTTATTAATGTGATTGAAGTTCAAATTCTCAGCATAGCAAACCATTCTTTGTTGTCATCCTAATCCCTGAACCCCAGACATGCCAATGATGCCTTTACCTATAATATTAGCTAGTAATAGAAGTATACTCCCCTTCTACCGACTTGTGCAACAGAAAGAATCTTTGACAATTTAAATAGTAGATCAAAAGGGGTAGTATATGATATAGAAATTGCATATCAACGAAGTACTAATTGGAGAATAATCGCATCCAACTAACTACTAGTCTAATACGTACCTAATCACATATCTAACTAACAAGTAACAACTAACTGTGTAAACTAACAACCAACTAAACCTAACGATATTAAACTATTGTGATGTCCAAAATTCTTTTCATTGCCAAAAGACAAGTGTTTTAATTTTATACTCTAAACAATATATAATAAAATAATGGTATCCTCTTTTCCATTTTATTTTCTTAGAATGAAGATTTTTTTATTTTTTTTGGTCAACCTTAGAATGAAGACTTTAATCACTGAGGAAAAAAAGCGAAAATCACTCTGATTTCTCATAAAGATAAAAGTAACTTTTAACATATGAGAAAAATAAGGAACAACTTGGTCCATACTTAAACTACTGTTAGAAAATAGACAATTAAGTTCTCGATTATAATTAAAAAGAGAAAATTCGGTATTTACCTTTTGTCTCTTTTTAATTATTATTAAATGATCTAATTTACATACAATTTTTAAATTTTTTTATGGTAGTTTAAGTAGAAACTAACAAACCAGATTTTAAACTTAGTCAAATCATCAACAATTAATTTGCATTTCGAAACACATGGGACTAAAAGAAATTCTAATAACAATTTTCCCCTCTTAAAGTTGATAGCTTAAAATTGGGGAGGGATTTGCCTAACTTTTATAAATTAGGGAAAAAGTGTAATTAAATAAGTAAAATGCATTTGACCCTAAAATGTATAGTCAAGAAAATAAAGATAGTTGAAATCATCAAAATTTAATTTGCCTTCTTTGATAATGAGAGATTAACTTATTAGTCATCGAAATTTTCACCGCCAAAGTAATGTGTATACACATAAATGCGGGTGCATGTTTTTTTTTCGGCTTTCGCACCGGTTTCCGATCCATCAAAGGTGGACGACTAATCCGGCTTATGCGTAGAGACATGCACACTTACCAAACGTTGTTTCTCGTGGGAATGCGGGTGCAAGTTTAAATGAATAAGATCCAATAGATGGAGCTAGTTATCTTATTGTGGTGAATCAAAGTTCGCATTTCTATGAAGAGGTGCCGTTTTAATTATCGGCTCCCCCTAGGAGATGTTGACTTCACTATCACTATCGGGATACATAGTGAACCTACAAATAAAGTAATACATATAAATAGGTTGCTTGTAATTAGCTGTAACCGCAGCGCCAACATTGCAACGGCCAAGGGGCACAAGCTGCCGGTTGAGTTTGGAACTCAAAAAACTCCTTATTGCCTACGACTATCTCCAATAACAAATTGAGTTTAGGTTAATTTTATTCAATCATATAAAGTACATATTTGTAACCATTTTATAGAACTCAATAAAATAACACACTCATGTCTCTTATTTCAACAACAACTAGCATCAATCCTACTTTGAATATTCAACTTAAACCATAAGTTTCATGCTACATATAACTATATGCCAGCCCAGAAACACTCCTCAAAAGAAGTGCATTAATAGTCAAATTCTAGTTCACATTATTGTAACACACTAAATTCAAAATACAGATAATGAGGCACCATATTCATTTATTCACTCCTATAAAAATGGTTCAACACTCATTAGCATTCATAACACCCCTTATGAAAATGGCAGCTACAAAGGAAAAAAATAATGTTGCCATAATCTTTGGGGTCACCGGACTTGTTGGGAGAGAGTTAGCTAAAAAACTACTTTCAGAATCTTGGAAAGTTTTTGGTATAGCAAGAACTAATCAAGAGACACAACCAAACATCCTTTCAAGCCCTAATTACAATTTCATCTCTTGTGATTTGCTTAACCCTTTAGAAACTCAAAAGAAGCTATCTTCATTACAAGATGTGACACATGCATTTTGGGTCACATGGGCTAGCCAATATCCATTAGACACACAGGAAAGTTGTGACCAAAACAAAGCCATGATGTCAAATGCTTTGGATTCTTTGCTCACAAATGCAAAGAATCTAAAACATTTTTCACTTCAAACAGGTACAAAGCACTATGTATCACTTCAAGCCCCTTTTGATGAACAAAAGAAATTGTACTATTACAATGAAGAGTTTCCAAGAATAAGTAGAAGCTCAAATTTCTACTATGCATTGGAGGATTTACTTGTGGAGAAATTGAATGGTAAGGTTTATTGGTCAGTGCATAGGCCTGGTTTAATATTAGGAAATTCAATTAGGTCATTTTATAATTTTATGGGTAGTTTATGTGTTTATGGGTCTATTTGTAAGCATTTGAACACCCCTTTTGTGTTTGGTGGAACAAAAAAATGTTGGGAGGAGCCTTACATTGATGGATCAGATGCTAGGCTTGTAGCTGATCAACATATTTGGTCAGCTACAAAAAGTGCTATAGTTTCTAATAATGGACAAGCTTTTAATTCAATTAATGGCCCAAGTTTTACTTGGAAGGAAATTTGGCCAATTGTTGGGAAAAAACTAGGGGTTATAGTTCCTCAAGAAATGTTTGTGGAAAACTTTTGGTATTCAAAAGCTATGATTGAGAAGCAACAAGTTTGGCAAGAGATTGTGGAGGAAAATGGGTTGGTTCAAACAAAAATTGAAAATTTAGCTAGTTGGGAATTTTTAGATGCTTTATTTAGATTCCCTATTAAACTTATGGGGAGTAGAGATAAAGTTGATGATCTAGGTTTTGGAGCAAGGTATAGGACATTGAATTCAATATTGTATTGGATTGATTGTATGAGAGATGAGAAGGTGATTCCTTAATTAGAGTCTTGTTGCAATATCTATTTGACTTTGATTTGGAGTGTTTGGTATTAGAAATTTATGGAGCACCACAAAATGGCTTTTTCATAAATAAATCAGTGGCAACGTGTTGTTTGCATGTGCTTGTTAAAATTTCCCTTTATTGTTGCTTACTTTTCTTTAGTTTTCTATAGTTTCTATAATTTAATAATGTACATACCTTCTTTTGTACGTCACTTAATTTTGTCTATAAGTGGGGGAATGGTTTTTATTTTTTTTGAAGGAAAGTGGGGGAATGGTTTTGTCTTCTCCATGCATTGGCAATAATATAATATTTGGCAATAACTTCATACAAATTCTATTTTTTCTTCTTTCAACTGTATTCATTTGAACATAATAAAATAAATTATATAACTAACTATACACGGTTTATTTATGGGTACAGGTAGTATTTTTATTGCAGGGTACAGGACACATCTAGTTGTTTTTTTGTCTTTTCTTGTAGCCAAATATACTAGTTGTTTTTTGTCTTTTCTTCTAGCCAAATATAAAAAAATGAAATGGTTTTAAAATGGAGGTCAATGCCATTAGAAAAGTGAAAACCCTATTTTTTCATCACAATATACATCATCACCTTTGTATATGATTTTAAAGTGTGTAGATTATGTTAAAGGGAAGCCTGTTTTACTTTTGAAGTTTCACAAATTAATTGAATAATTTGCTGAAATAAAAATTTCCCTTTTCAATTTAGTTATGTTTCACGAGACCATATACTACGGGAGCGGATTCCATCCCGTAAAATCTTTCTGCAGTTTTCTACCGTTTAAAATCTAAACCATTATCCTTCAAAAAAAAGGGGAATTAGTTACTTTAGTCCCTGAATGGGAAAGGAGTAGTCACTTTAGTCCCTGAATGCAGAGAAATTGCAAAACAGTCTCTGAATGTAGACATTGTTGGTTAATTTCAGGGACTAAAGTGACTAACGGAGTCTACATTCAGAGTCTAAATTGACTAACAGAGTCTGTATTCAGGGACTAAATTGAATAACATAGTCTACATTTAGGGACTATTTTGCAATTTATCTGCATTCAGGGATTAAAGTGACGATTCATTTCCTATTCAGGGACTAAAGTGACTAATCTCCAAAAAAAAAAAATCTAAACCATTAAGTACATTATCTCTCTTCATTTTGATATTTAATTCCTTACATGTATTTATTATTTAATGGCTAGGATTACACAGTCACCGGAGAGGATCCAATCCTATGTACTACAACCATCCCTAATCATTGATTTAGAATTAGGAGCCCATAAGTAAACACAAATGATAATCATACATATCTGTGAATATCACAAAATCCGTTAAATAGGCAAATATCATGATAACTGTATAGATATGGGAAACCATGCGTAATTTTTTCTATCCAGCGGAGCAAATAGCGGATATGCATGTATATACTTTCATTTGTCTCTTTAAAAACTACTGCAACTACATTATTAATAGAATTTGTAGTGAATTCTAACAAATAATCATATCAATAAAACTTTGTTGTGTGGAGTAAAGCAAGTAATAATCAATAAGTAAAATAGTTTTAAGCAGCAACAAAATAGACTTAGATCTAAGTGTGAAGCAACACCACAAGCATATTCAAAATATCAAAGATAAGAAAGAAGAGAAGGAAAACAACACACCAATATTGTTACCTTGTTCGGCTAAAAAATGACCAACTTTGAAGGAGAGAACAACTCTCTCATCCACTGTGATAAAAATGATATAAATAGGTTACAAGAAATTATCTTAAAAGCTCGCAACGAATAAATTCCCTAATTTCTACTCATTTTTTATGTCATCCACACACACAATGAACCCTAAAAAAACACTAAAAAAAGCTTTATGATCCTTCCTCTAATGAGATATCACTTTCCAAGGTGTTTACAAATGTTTCCTGACCCAAGAAAAAACTCTCACCAAAGACACTCAACCATAAAGTTTCCTCATTTAGTTTCTCAAGTTTCTTTATCTTCTCGCTCTCACAAAAAATGAAAAATGAAGTTTAGATAATGCACAGAACCTGAGGAAATCATGCCACGATTCCATTCCATTGTGCCACGATTTGCAAGTTCGTACATAGTACGAACTGACCATTATCCAAAAATTGTGTCACGATTTCTTCTCTTTGTGCCGCGATATATGTCGAGGCAAACTCCAAATTTCTAAGCCAAATCGTGCCACGATTTCTCGAAATCATCATGATTTTTTATATACTTTAATCATGAATTTTGAGTCATTTACAACAGAATTACTATTACAACAATTTACAACTACACGATTAGGAATTTACTACATGTTTTAATATCTTCATTATTTCTCCTCTAAAATCATTTCACAGGGTTCTATAGATTCTCCCTTATCTCTCATGTTTCAAACATGCAACCTTAACCAACCTCTCTCATTTAATTTTCATCAAATTCCAAAACCTTCACCTCTTTATGCTGGTTTCAGCACGAGAGAATCATAATCTTGTATACTATGTAGCGTTGAATGATTACAATTTGACTCTACAAAATCATTAGAATTGAGCTAAAATTTCAAACAACTAGACTCTAACCCGTACGATGTACGGATTTTGTAGAGTTTCATATATAAATATCAAACTGGCTATATTATTAATTTTAGAGTTACATTCAAAGTCATAGAAACAATCAATTAAGTGAGGATTGAGATTGATTGACATGTAAAATATCAAAAAAGTAAATTAGAAACATTCAGTTTGCATCAACAAAAATGAAAATGAGATCAAACATGGAAATAAACACAATAAAAATGAGTGTTAGTGGCTTAAATAAAAGGCATTTAGGATTGCATATCCATTTTAGAATCAACAATGTTTCAATAAAAATGTTAGTGGTCTAGTGGTAAAA
>Ga0228710_1003851_pt1 | contig 23799 bp, 5 predicted proteins | sample MedpolnodulmetaG_FD_177995 | JGI IMG/M metagenome (GOLD analysis project Ga0228710, IMG submission 177995) | Root nodule microbial communities from Medicago polymorpha collected in Santa Monica, California, United States - pink nodules | ecosystem: Host-associated > Plants > Roots > Nodule...
TCTTGTTCCATTTGAGAGAGTATTTTAGGAGATATTGAGAGAAAATATTGTCCTTTGTCCTCATTACTATAAGAGGACTTGTTGTACTCTTTTCTTTTACATAGTGGAACTTTGCTCGTGATCGCCCGTGGTTTTTTACTTCTCATATTGAGGAGTTTTCCACGTAAATCTTATGTGTTATTTCTCTTGTTATTTTACTTACTTCTCTTTAATTCCGAACTGCATCGATCCAGTGCTTCCGCATTGCGGAGATACCTTAAAAGTTTACAAAAACAACACATCATGACCAATTTAACCGTTTACTCGTTAATTATTTACATCTTACAAATTGAATTGACGCATTCAACCTAAATTCACATATGTACGTCAATGCATATACATGTAGGCAAATTCAGTTCACGTATATCCCTCCCACTTCGAAAAAAAATGAAACGCAGATACAGGGAATACAAAAATAATGCACGACAAAATGAGTATGAATTGGAAAAATATAAGAGGAAGAGAAAGACAATAGAGAAAAAAATGAAGAGGAGAGAGTAATTGTTGAAAATTTTAATAAGAGTTTAATGACATCCTTTTTTATTTATTTTTTTACAAATTTAATGACATTTGTTAAATTGGGCTGCAACCGGAAATTCACAATTAGAATAAATCTAAATATGTGACATTTTGAAATTCTTAAAATCTACCATATGGTTTTACAATATACTATTTTTTGCTGCCCAAGTTTATGTATTTATTATTATAGTTTTTAATAATATTTTTATGGTAAAATTACTCGCGTGGTCCCACATCTTAATTTCATATAATGGTTTGGTCATTTACATTTTTTTCCACATCATTTTGGTCATTCAACCATGTTTGTATATGAATTTTCAAACTTAAAATCTAAAGTTTTCTTTTGGGATATAACATATATTTAGGACTTAAGACTCACAAGAAGAAAAAAAAACCAATATCCAAACATGGTTGAAGGATCAAAATGACAAAATGATAAATGACTAAATCATTACCTTAAATTATAAGTAAGAGACTGCAAGAGTAATTTTGTCTATTTTTAAAGTTGATTTTTATTGTCATTTTTAATTATTTTGTGTTGATTTATTCTTTTTATAATGTGTGAATGCATAATGAGGTAAGGTAAATAGAATGTCTTAATTCAAAAATAAAAGAAGCAATGCCCTTAGATTGATCATTTGGTGTCCTTACAAGTCCCCCACTAAGCATCACTATATTCACTTATCTTAACTTCTATGAAAGATATTTATTGTATGATCTGAACAAAAAGTGTATTAGAATATTATTTTTGAAGTATTTAGCTTTGAACACTCGTGAAACAAAGGATATAGGTTGTTTCATCAGCCTCCAACCTTGTTTTGTGAGTTAGGAAAGATTAAAAGCCATACCACCATGAGACTTTGCAATTGACATCTTATTTCTCTCCGGCTATTGCCAAGAACCCCACCAAAATTAGTTCACAAGCCTTTGCATTTCTACCCTTAGACTGAGGAATATGATATAATTGGTAGAGATATTTGATACATGTGGGGTTAAAATACTCTCTCAATGTATCAAAATTTTAAATTGTCTTTGATTGTACACTTCGTTAGTCAAAATAGTCTCTTACATTAAAATGCTTCATTAACATTGTCATATTAGCCCTTCAATATACTTAGTTATTGTCACTTCATGGATTATTATGACTAACAAAGTATAAAATCAGAGATTATTTTACAATTTTAATACATTGAGAAACTAATATGATTATTTATTACACATTCAAGGACCAAAATGGCTATTACATTTTTTTATAATATATATAAAAAAAAGGTTAAACATGTTTTGAGTTCTTATATTTTGCGCCCATTTGAAGAATAGTCCCTACATTTCATTAAATGTTTTTAAAATCCTCACATTTTATCTCCGTTATCAAAATTAGTCCATTTTGTTAATTCTCTAATGGAATGCTGATGTGACAGTTAGTGGGTTCCAATTATTTTAAGGTTAAATATGTTTTTTGTCCCTACATTTTGCGTGACTTTGAAAAATAGTCCTTGCATTTCAAAAAATGTTTTTAAAATCCCTAAAATAATAAAGACTATTCTTCAAAGTCACGCAATATGTAGGGACCAAAAACATATTTAACCATTAAATAATTGGTAGTCACTAACTGCCACATCAGCATTTCGTTAGAGAATTAACAGCAGAGACTAATTTTGATAACGGAGATAAAATGTGAGGATTTTTAAAATATTTAATGAATGTAGGGATTATTCTTCAAAGGAGCGGAAAATGTAAGGACTAAAAACATATTTAACCCTTAAAAAAAAGTAGGGAAATGTCATGTGCGGCTTTAACCTCACATAGCCCTTGAATACATCTGTCCCTGGGTTATTGAATTGATCATCACTTCTCTATCAACTTTAGATAAAAATTGTCCTATTCAGTTTTTTTCCAGACCCTATCCTACAAAAACTTCAAACAAGACTTCTTAATCCTACCGATCAAAGAAGGAATCCCGCATATCTACCAATTCCTAAGACTATTCTCATGTCTAGCTAGGATGGAGCTAAAAAAGTTTTTGTCTCATCAACATTGGACCGTCATAAAGAAATATAGCCCTAAGGTATTGTTTGGTTCTAAGGAAAGAGACTGGATGGAAAACAACAAGGAAAGAAAGTTTATGGAAAATTATGTTTCCATTGTTTGGATGCTCTGTCAGTAAGGAAAGAAAGTATCATTTAGGCGGGTCCCACATTAAAAAACTTTCCTCCCATTAAAGCAAAGAAAGTGTGAGATGAGCTTTCAATATGGTGAAATGACAACATAATCCTCAGTTTTTGAAGTATTTTTCTTCATTACCATATGTTCATTTTTATCATTTATGACGTCATATACTTAAGGCATGTTCTAAATTTAATTACTTTTATACCGTAAATTTAATATTTATTATGTATGTATACGTGTGTGTGTGTATATACATATATATCATTGTAGGGATATTTATGTCATTTAATAAAAATAGATCTATTTTTCCTTCAACTTTCTTTCCACTTTCTTTGATACCAAACAACTAAATAATCATCTCCCTTTCCATTCACTTTCTACTCATTTTCATTCCTTCAACAATCTTTCCTCTTGCTATCTTTCCTTTCACTTTCTGTGATCATCCAAACATACCATAAGGGACAACCAAGTTAGATAAAATTATCCCACCCATCAGATAAAGACAACCGATAAACTCGTCCCCAACTATAGGATAAGAACAACCACGCCAACTCGTGTAACAAACCAAAGATATATTCAAGAGAAAAGTTCCCTTAACAAGAGGACAAGAGGTTGTCCTCCAGATCCATAAACATACTCTTTCACTCAAGCAGTGAAACCTAAGTCCCAACTAATATAGAACTATGTAGCTCTGATTTCCTACGATCCTTAGGATATGTAAAACCAGGGAATAAAATCATTTCCGAGCATAAGATTTTCATGAAAACAATTTTTTTATTTCCAATGATGGATTCCCAAAAATGTATTTAATATCCATGAAAGGTCACCTAAAATTATATCTTAATTATCACCAATTGATAAAAAAACTGGTTTGAATGTGAGAATCTGTTGTGTTTCCGATGACATATTTTTCAATGTCAATCGGAGATGAATAGATACACTGCTTGAAGAAAAAAAAGCCAAAGAAAAACTATTTTTTAATAAACCAAAGAAAAACTTTATTCACCACTAATTAATTTTTTGTCATAAAATTTATGTTTAATTGCATTTTTTGTCTGTTAAAAGAAATTGCATTTATCACACTCACAAAAAAAAATGGTCTCTCTTTTTTTTGACAAAAACAAAATGATATTCATTCATTCAAATCGAGAGATTACATCATTCAACACCGCTAAAAACGTAAAGGATGAATCTGCGAATAAACTCACAACATCTAAGTTAATAGCATATAACGACATAATGCCTACAAAAATATATGATAAAATTAAAGTGACCGGAATATCCATGGCCTCCGGATCTGCAACATTGACGCCCAAATTTTTGATTGAATAATCGATCTTTCAATATGAATCAAATGAACACCGCACGAAGTTGGAAAATCAAACAACGTCGTACAAGACGACGAACAACAAGCCACCACACTTAGATGATGAAATCACAGAAAAAAAACCTAGATCTATGTGAAAATAAGTTATTTAGATTGGAATACAGAGAAAAAGATGAAGAGGCGTGATTTCAGGTCAAAAATTGATCCAAAACCACCCCTCAATGAAGAAACTGTAAGAGAAAATCTAGAGAGAGAAAACTAGGGCCGACTTGTTGGAGAGGAAGAGATTGAGATCAAAATTGTTATCATCTCAATAACTTCTCTCTTTTTGAAATTGAACTGTTTTGTTTTTCAAATGTCATATTTATTGCAATTTTGGTCTAGGCTCATATTTTTTATCCCAAAAGTAGATAATTGTTTGTCTCAAAAGTGATATTTTCTATTCAGAATCAAAATTGGGATGATATATTTGTCTTTGTTCATTTAGGGAGGGTAGTGACAAAAAATTTGTGTGCTCAAAATCAAGTTTATCTCTAGAAGTTTGTTGGAAGAGAAAACTTAGAGAGAGAAAATCAGGGCCGGTTTGTTGGAGAGGAAGAGATTGAGATCAAAATTGTTATTATCTCAATAACTTCTGTCCTTTTGAAATTGAACTTTTTTGTTTTTCAAATGTCATATCTATTGCAATTTTGGTCTGGGCTCATATTTTTTTTATCCCAAAAGTAGATAATTGTTTGTCTCAAAAGTGATATTTTCTATTCAGAATCAAAATTGGGACGATATATTTGTCTTTGTTCATTTAGGGTGGGTAGTGACAAAAATTTTGTGTGCTCAAAATCAAGTTTATCTCTAGAAGTTTGCTGGAAATAAATTTTTCAATCCTTCCCTAAATCCTTAATTAATCTTAAGGCACTATTTTACTTAAATAACTAACTGCCTTATTGTCTTTCGGACCACAACGATGATCAATCACACATCAAGAGGTCATAGTTTAATTATTTCGAAAACAATTGTTTTGATGCATAGCCAATAGTTAGCAACTAAAAGTAGTACTCTAGTTAAGGACGAAGCAGAGAGAAAAATTCTAATAATTCTAAGCCACTCCTAAGCTGACGTTAACTTAGCAATTAATATGAGGAAGTATTTTATTGCTAGTAGTAGGAGTATTTTTGCTTTTTGTGATGACAGTATTGATTAGTCAGTTTAAGAAAATGACACTTTATGTTATTACGCTATTAATTATATACAGTACAAAATAAGCAATCAACAAATAACCTGGTCTTTATTTTAAAAACTTGTTACAACTTGTCTTGTTACTTAATCCATGCATATCTATAACCCATCAATAAAATTTTGCTAATTGCATAAAAAAATGTTAATAATAATTGAATTTAATCTTCTAAGCGGACACTTTTATTTGAGAGGGTCTACGCCAACACTTGTGAGTGCATTGTTGCTGCAGGTACAATAGCTGTCCCCGAAAATTAATGGTTACTTATTTAATAAAGCTCTAAAGAAAAACATGGTTACTTAATAAAGAAAAAAGTGTTTCCAAATTGGCTTATACGAGTGCTTCGATTTTTGCCATAATAAATGCTATAAGAATCTGTTATTATTTGTAGTTTGTAATGTGTGTCGACGAGAGTAGAACTATCGAGAGTCATACATATAACCGGCTTTTGTTAGTTAAGGAAATGGCTGTTGAATTCACCTGTTTTTATTTTTATTTTGTAAGAAACTTAGAATATATCATTCAACTATTGATGAATATAACTCATTGATAGAAACAGTGCATTATTTGTAAAATAAAAAAAAAAGAAACAATGCATTATAATATATAAAACCAGAGTCTGTACCATAAATTTTTCATTATTCACTTTAAGGGCTGAAATTGTAGCCATTATTTCAAAAAAATAAAATAACAATCATCAAATCTTTCAACGTTACGTCATATTTTAAAATAAATTTAAATTTTGAATGAATTTAACTCATATCTAACCAAACTTTGAGATATATAAGAATATTTTTTTGAACAACAAAACAAATATATAAGATGAAGGTGAAAGAAGTACAATATATAAGAATTATCTTATAAATATTTATTATTTTATCGTATAATTTAACAACTAATAACATAATTTTTTTCCTTCAAAAAAAAAATAATAACATAATTTTTTAAGTGTTTTTCATTAAAGTGTCATTTTTTTAAAAGAATACGAAAAGAATGTGATAGAAAAAAAATAAAGTTTAATCTATACTATATATAAAGGAAATATTGAATTTTGAGCTGACTTTTTTTATTATCCTAATTATACTCTTAAACAATTTTTTCCATAATAATGTTTATTATTGGTGTCATTAAAAAAAATTAAGAATTTTTAATTTTATATTGTTGGTATCATTGAAATAGATAAATATGTTTGTTGAGTATTTTATAATTTGAAAGTCACAAACATCTATGTTTAAACTTTTAATCATAATCAAAATTTCATAAAAAACATCGTTCATAATTTATAAATGTTAGCGCAATAGAAAGAGCGGTGTCCACAAACAAAGAAAACAACATAAATTTATATATATGAATCCAAGGGTAACCGGAGTATGACTTCTTAATCATATAGAACAACTTTATATTATTTTTTTTGTCAGATTTTCCTTACATTTTACTCGAACTATGTGTGATTAACAAGGTCCCTTCTATTAGGAACCGGAAGGTTAAAAAAAAAGATGTGATGTTAGGGATGAATCAGTCTGTATAATTTGAATTCGAATGCTAAATGAATTAGAGAATTCTTGCTTTTTGAAAAGATATACATATGTTGTAATATTTACGGGAAGAAAAATATTTTGTGTACACTCGTTGATGTGTTGTGGCTTACAGCGTGGTGTTTTGTTTCTTTCTTCGTGTTTCTTTGTTCTATCTCTATATCTATTTCTTGTCTTGTGGCACGTCATGTGCGCATGGTCAAGCTTCGATAATAAAATTCAACGATTAAAAAAAAACATGAGAGAGAAAGAGATAAGAGGAAGTTATGTGATAGATTATATAAGTTGATGGTATGATAAAAATAAAGAAATGAAAAGAAAATGAGGTTTTAAATGAGCTTACACTTGAAACATTAATATGACTACTTAGGGCATAGGCTTTTTATTTTATTTTTTACCATAATAATTTTTTTCCACGTTTTTAAAATTTAAACTTACGTACATAACATGGCAATTCATTCCAGTTGTCTCTATTTAAGAGAAGGAAGTAAGAGCGAGAGAGGCAAGTAATATATATGGAGTCTTCTATCTATATATACATTCCATAAAGTAGATTCATATCGACTCTTCACTCAGATCAGATCAATTCATAGTGGTTCTTCTTAGAGCAAAATAACTAAAAAGAAAGAGATTATCATATATTGATGATGGGAAGGCCACCATGTTGTGAGAAACTAGGGATTAAAAAAGGACCTTGGACTCCTGAAGAAGATATCATCTTAGTTTCTTACATTCAACAACATGGACCTGGGAATTGGAGATCTGTTCCCACCAATACCGGTATAAATTGCTCTATTTCATTTCTGTGCTTATTTTCAAGATCTATATATATTCACATACAATATTCATATATGTAAACCTAATTCATTTGATTTAATTTGTTTTTATACTATATAGGTTTGATGAGATGTAGTAAGAGCTGCAGACTTAGATGGACAAACTATCTTCGACCAGGTATCAAAAGAGGTAACTTCACAGATCATGAAGAGAAAATGATTGTTCACCTCCAAGCTCTTTTGGGCAACAGGTTATACCTAATTCATTCCTTTCACACCTTCCTACATCTTACTTTCCTTGAATTAATTAATTTGGATATAATCATATGGAGTCTATTATCTAACTATACTTAACATTTTCAAATCACAATATATAGTATAGTGTATCATGATGAAATAATAACCTACAAAACAATAAAGATCAGGTGTGCTGCAAATACTAGTACGAAACTATATATTTATATGTGATGATTGCATCAGATGGGCTGCTATAGCTTCATATCTTCCACAAAGGACAGACAATGACATAAAAAATTATTGGAATACACATTTAAAGAGGAAGATGAACAAAGATCAAAGTAGTACTGATGAAGGTGTTGATCAAGAATCTCGTTCGCAGCTGCCGAATAAAGGTCAATGGGAAAGAAGGCTACAAACAGATATTCATATGGCCAAACAAGCCTTATCTGAGGCTTTGTCCCTTCAACATAACCCAACAACCCTTGGTACTTTGCCTGATCAGATGAAACCCTCATCAAGTTTTTCTCATTCTCATGAACATCCACCAAACCTGAATATTCCATCTCCATATGCATCAAGCTATGAAAACATTTCTAGATTGATGGAAACTTGGATGAAATCACCTAACTCATCAGCTGAAACAAATTCCTCGTCAATATTCAGCAACATGCAGGGATCAAGTTGTAGTGAAGGAGCGCAAAGCACAACACAAGATCATCATGGCCTTAACTCATCCAAATCTGATTATGCATCTCGATTTAGGTCAACTCATGAAGGAAACAACAGCTTCAACTTGAACACAAAAGAGGGTCTCTTCTTCCAGCAAGAGGAAAGGATTAATATTAAAGCAAACTTGGAAACTCATGTTCCTCTTACTTTGCTTGAAAAATGGCTTTTTGAAGATGGGGGAGCAAGTCATGAGTGCCATGAAGAGCTTATAAACATGTCATTGGAGGGAACTACTTCAGATTTCTTTTAGAAATTCTAGCTCAACTCGATCACCCTCTAGTTCTGAATTTCAGGTTCGTTGTTGAGTCTGTTTTAATGTGTGAAGACCTCTAATTTAAAGACTAGAGAACTCTAGCAAATGGAATCGATCATAACATCCTCTTAATTACACTTACAAGCAAGAAAGATGTGTACATTATGAGTACTTTTATCCTATTAATTAGTCATGCTATGTAGTACCAATTAATAATTAATAGTTCAATGTATGTGTGTTTTGGATATTAATTACTTTACCGTTTTGTGTTTAATTACTAGTATTACAGTTCATCTAGAGTTACCAATAATTACACTTATTTATCAATGCAGATCAGTACACAACTAAAACTCATCCAAATTGTTGGGTTCAAGTGAAAGTGGTTAGTCCCACATTATCGATTATTAATGGACTCAATATTAAATATATAAGAGAAGTGACTCATTATATTCAATATCTTAAGATTTTGGATGGAGGATCTAAGGGAAGATGTCAATGGATGGAAGAATGAAACTATAAAGTTTATCTAATCCTACGATATCAATAAAACCATGCCAAAACTTGACATTAATTTAATTAGACTTTGAACTTCAAGTTTTTCTATTTAAACTTTAGGCAAACTACGGCATGAAGTCATATAAGTTTTTTTTTTAAACAGTTAATATTCTTAGTATTGTGTAAGAGTGTGGAGTTCGAACCTTCAATCTCCTTATCACTCAACTTCTTAGTTCTTCCCACCTCATTCAATGTCATTTAAGTTATTAAATTATATCACGTTAGTTCGTTAAGTTTTTTTTATCCCACATAAATCATTTATATTTTGTTGCATTTTTCACACATTTCGTTGCAAAAATATACTGGTATCCATTGTGATCTTGTTGTGTCAAGGACACAGTTATGTTGGCAATTTATTCTACGTGCACTTCTTGCCCATTTTAAAATTAGGTTAAACGATTTGAGTAAAATATTATATGCGACGGGTAAAACGATAAAATTGTGTTGCCAAAAAGGTATTCATCACCCATGGTATGAAAGTCTCAATTATATAAAACTTAACGAAGTATTAGTTGGCACAATAATATATAAAACTTTAAAAAAGTTGTATTTGGTGTAAGGAAAACCTCCAATGGAAGCTTCATTAAAATGAAATATTAGTTTTTATTTTTTTTGTCTCAGGTAAGTTCTTCATGTCCTCATGCAAGTACATTGTTGCCCTTTTCACACATTTTATTATAAAAGTAATATTCATTGGTTTACTAACATGTCGAGAACAAGGTTGATCGTTTATCCTTCGTGTACCTTTTCCTACTCTTCTATGTGTACTTCTTGCTAATTTCAAAATTAGGTTAAAATATGTGTACTTCTTGCTGATTTCAAAATTTGGTTAAAATGGAAAAAATATTGCCTGAGAGGGAAGATAAATAAAGGAAAAAACTTACGTACAATTACTTAGGTGCTTTTCGTATGGTTCTTAACTAAATTCACCCTGATTTTCTTAAATCCATAATTCTCTCAAAGTTTGTTATCTCCAAAAAAGTTGTATTTTTAGTTAAGAACCATACGAAAAACACCTAAGAAATTGTTTTTGTCATTTGTGTAAAAATAGATTAAAATTTAAAAGTAAATAAATAAATGTCGCAATTTTACAGCGTGCATTATTTACATAGCTTACTTTAATCATATTTTTTTAACTAATATATAAATACAAATGTTAGCATGTTAAATGTTGTTTGATTTATCTCAATGAATATTTTCAAAATATCAAAGTGTGTATTTTGAAATGGAAGGAGTAAAAATTTGGCAAAAAAATAAATAAAACGTGGAAAATATGTATTTGTTTTAAGGAAGATTTCCTATGGAAGCTTAATGAAATTATTATTTTTCTTTAAATAAAATTACGTTAAGTGTTTTAAGTGATTAAAATTTAAGGAAGATCTTCCTCTCTCGCTTCTATCGTACCTACTCCTTCCACCACACTCTTGAATCTTGATTTTGACAAAAATGTATAATAGCATCCATGTATAACACCTTACATGGAAACCTATCAACCTTCCAAACGCTACCAAATAAACTCCAACCAACAATCCACGCTTTGGATATCACGACGATCGATGAGTGGTTTGTTATTGTGATCATAATCTGGTTGAAATATAATAATTTGGTAGTCTGATTTTTGAGGTGTACATATGATCACTTTGGGTTTTGCTTCGTTTGGGAGAATAAGAATTAATCTTGACCTTTGAGATATCTTACCCTGTTTATTTTGCATGGACGAAAGACTATTGTTTCTCTGCAGTTTGCTACATGTCCATGCTAACTCACACGAAGCCATGCACCAAGTAAGCTGAAGTCACGTGGCATATGTTAGTAGGCCATTTAAGACATGGGTAATTTGAAAGACTAAAATCAAAATTTGTCATATTTTTTAGTAATGATAGGATGACCATCTCATGTGATATATACTCCTTGTACATCCATACACAAAAGTGACACTTGATGATGTGGTTTCCACACAGTCATCAATTTTGTCTCTCATTCTCTCTTCTCCTCGGTGTCACATGAGGGTGTACAAGGATAAAAGTGTCAACTTATAATTATTTTTTTTACGATAACAAATTTATCATACTTAATAGGATTATAAACTCATTAATTAATTTCACCAACCAAAAAAACTCAATTACTTTTACAAAAGTAAAGGTATAAAATCATAACTTTTGTTAGAAGTTGACTTTGTAACTTTTAATGACAAAATTTGAATCCTACATCGTATAATTGTAGGTCATTAGTGTCATTGTTATTTATAAAATTTCTCCTTAACAAAATTAATAACTTTTAATACTTTGCTAGGTAAAAGATACATTACCAAAGAAAAAAAAATAGTAAAGTGCTTTTTAAACATCCATATTAATGTATACACCTTGAGTAAGAGAAAGAACGAGATAAAAAAAAGATGTGATGAAAGTGATATATTCGTAATGTGATAGAAAGAGATTGATATATAAAATAATGTGTTGAATGAGTGTAGGAGTTTTCAAATATAATAGTTGGATAAAAAGTATTACAAAAGGATGTCTAAAGGGTATTCCAATATGAAAATAAAAAATTAAAATCAAATTAAGGAAGAAATATCAAGATATATATATATATATATATATATATATATATATATATATATATATATATAAATTAAGGAATTCTAATGTGTGTGTAAGAACCATGTAGGTTCAAAGAATAATAAATAATATCTCTAAATTATGTTTTGATGATAACAAGATTAATAATAAATGAAAAAATTATCTACTAACTGTGTCTACGAGTATGCAGGTTTGTACAAAACAATGAAATAATAAAGTCAATCCTCTAATCTTAATGCAATGGTCGATCGTCCAATACAAAGAAACCAAACAAAACTCTTTGAGAAAATGATAAGTGATCATCAAGCACAATACAAGTTGATAAGCTCGTAGCAAACAAACGAATCCTTCGGTCAACATGTTGTCAATATAGCATCGTATGTGCCAAGAAGTCTAAGCCATTGTCTGAATTTGATGATCATCTGCATGGTTGGTTGCATTAACAGACAAAGCACAACCATCTGACCAAACTATCATATGGATGATTAATATAGTAAAATATCAAAACAAACATCTAGATCCAAGATCACACAACCAACTTTGAATTGGATTAGTAGTTATCTAATCTTCAAATATAAAGGAGTGAATCTCTAAAAAGCCCTTCATCTCAAGAAACCACTTCAATAACAAAGAGATACAATACTTGTACTATGTTTTACGCATCCTTACAACGTGTATATCTCTTGTCGTATTATCCAACAGTAATATTCTCCTCATCTCCTGCACTGTAAATGAGAATCTACTCTACCTAGTTGGATGTTGTTGTTCGACACTTCATCGTCCTTTAATATGAAGATATTTTAAAGAAAAACAATGTAGCCATTTATAACACCACATTCAAAAATAAATAGTATATGTTCTTATTTGAATAAAAATCAATTAGTAAAAGCCAAAAACATTATTTAGGAATTCATAGAAATATCCTCTCAAGTGAGTGTTATCTAGATCATATTGTAAATCAATCAAGCAGACTGAAGTACGCTTGCATTAATATAGTATTTCATTATATTATCCTCTCATAGAGTTATTATCATAGCCAATATGACTTTGTATCACTCAGATACAAACTCACTTTTGTAAAATCATGAATGACCATAAACACTTGAGATAATCTGCAGAGGCTCAACACTAGTACTTAAGAATTTGAGAGATAGGGCAAATTGGTCTAAGTAAGAATTGTTGTTGGATAACTCAACAAGTCTATTTTTGATTTATCTCTATTTCTTATTTACAAACATCGTCTCATCTAACCTAACATCGTCCCATCGGAATTTAAGTGATTCTTTCGACTCATCCGAAATGTTCTTTGACCTCCTAATCTTGTTAAAAAGCTTTGTGAGTCATCCAATACCTCTATCTTCAAGACTTTTTCATATCTCAATAAGTATGCTGCCATTGTACACCTTTTTCAGTGCTTTTTTTTCTTTCTTTCTTCCGGTGCTTCTTTTATTTCTTGAATATGACAATAGAAGGTATAATTTTGCCCCTCCTCTCTAATATCTAGTATGTTACAATCCGGAAGAATCTCAAATCCTTCACTGTATAAGTTGTGAAAATAAATTTTCTATTTAATAAATATCCTTTCCCTACACCAAAACATTAGATAGATTGAATATGTAATTTGAATATGTAATTTATAAGTGTGATGTCCTTTAGATAGATTGCTTGTCAAAAAAATAAATCTTCAATGCACTACAATCTAATTTTCAAGAGTGAATCTCTTAAAATTACTTCATTTGTTACTAAATGTAAGCAGTCATTTGATTAAAAAAAATTGTCCTTATATATTTGTCCCTAAATGTAAGTAGTCATTTGATAAAAAGAAATTGTCCTTAAATATAATAAGCTCTAATTAATAAACCTCTAATTGTCCCTAAATATTGTAAGATACATTTAATGCTTCTTTTTTAAATAAACCTCTAACTAATACCGGTAAATATGAAAACGATGTAAATATAGGGGTGTTCAAATTCAAACTGATCCAAAATAAAACCATAAGTTGATCTAAAAATACCAAAAAACCACAAAAATTCGAATATTTTTGGATGTGTTTGGATGTTGTTTTGTAAAAACCACTAGGATCGGATCGGATTTTGAATCACTTTTTCAAAACCAAACCGAACCACAAAAGTAAATATTAATACTTATTTATTCTTTTAATTAGTATTGTACATTGCTTTATTATGTTGCTTGTTGGTTTTTAATCTTATATATTGCAATAATTTAATCTATATTATTATTACTTCATATGTTTAAAAAAAATAATCGATATCATACTGTAGTTTTAATTTTTTTAATATAAGTTGCGTCAAACATATTATTTTACCGTGTTCGTGTAATATTAATATTTAATAAAAAAGTTATATTCTTAAAAAAAAGTAAATAAAAAATATATTTTTTGAATTTTGAATATCCAAAAATCGATCCAAATTAACCACATATATTTGGATCAGATCGGTTTGGATTTTTTTTAATAGTCATCCAAACCAAACCAAATCGCATGTGATTTTTATTTTTGATTGGATGATATTTTACATTAAAACCGATCTAAACCGCACCACGAACGCCAAAGATATTTCAGGTACCTCAATAGATAAAATGGACAAATTAAAATTGAAATAAATATTTACATTATAAGGACGCAGAGATTACATCTGAACTCAGCCTTTAATGCAAGATTTTAGAGAACACGTATGGCATGCAATTCAAACATTATCTAAAGCTAATTGAACAGAACCACTTGTCAAACTATGACTGTTTTTGCTGTCCAACCAGACATTAGATTAAGTAAATCATGTGGTGCAAGGACGTGCAATGTAAAGGTTGCCTTGTCCAGAGGGGTCAAGCATTTAATTGCATATATCGGCTTCTTGTGTTCATATTAACTATATAGGGTAGGGGATCTTAATGATTTGCTTTAAAGTCGTCGTTGCCTTACGACCACAACATTTGGCAAACAATGTGTGTATGCTATATCACTCAAAAATGGTTAAAGATGGATCATAATCTTTTTTTTCAAAAAAAAAAAGAATTTTATAGTAATAAACAAAAGAGAATAAAGTAATATTTTGTTAAAATTTACTGAAAATAGTATGATCCATCTTTGAACTGGATCTATATTAGACGACCACCATTGTATATATGCATGCATAAGCTAAAATATTAGTGGCATATGTTACGTGCTGACTTAATTCGAAATGAAAGACAATAACTATTGTCATTATCTCATTATTATCAAATCAAATAAATAAAAAAGACAAAAATTATGGGGATTATTTTGGACCCAAGCTAGTACCATACATTTTGGTTCACAAAAGAAATAGAAATATCGACCCCTTGTTTCATCAGTGACTGGTAGCTTTTAAGCATGCATATGAATATTTAGCACTAGATATTTTAAATTTTCACATTATGAATGTGATCTAGCTAGCTGTTCGATTCAGCATGATCCTTCAAGAAGAGGACAATTATTGGGTGGCTTCCCATTCATCACAATTTACCTCTGTGAAAACTTCTTACGGATCTTTTTACTAATCCGATTCTACCTCAATGATAATAATTGATACTTTTAGATATAATACATGAAACAGTGGAAAGAATCTGCATGCAAAACTAATTGACACTATAAATTACTGGTGTAATTATTTTGTAAGTCTCTATACTATTTGATATTTTTTAAATAGGTCCTTAAGCTAAATAAATCTTTAATTAGATCCTTAAACTAATATATTTTTGGTGATTAGGTCATTCCATTATATTTCTATTAGTCAATTGTTATTCGAACTATAATGAAATAATAACTTTATTGAAATAGGTCATTCCATTATAATCAATTTTTAGAGGGAATTTTTGAAGTGACTAATTAAAGTCAACTCCTCTCAACTATTAACTACTACACCATTCACCTCACTATTTCACTTTTTGGCCGAAATTCTCCTCATTATTTCACTTATTAGCTGCTCACTATTTTACCTGCATTAACAGTTTTATCTCTCACAAAATACAAAAAGGGCCTATCATACTTATTATCAAAGATATTACGAGTGCATTTTCAATGAAATTATTTTTTTAAGCCAATGGGATAAGGAACGGGATCATCGGGCAGGGCCGTTCCTAGAGTTTTACAGGCCTTAGATATAATATGAGAAAAGGATCCCTTACATAATACATCATAATTTTTTTAGCTCATTGTTGTAATTTTATCAGGTATTCTTTTAAGTTTTTTCCCTGCGTTTTACTACGAAAAAACAACAAAAAAAACAAAAAAAGATGAGTGGGCCACATGATCCTAAATTCGTCTCACATAATTTAGCATAATGATATTATTTAATTTTTTGGAACATTCGAAAGTCAGCATTAAGATTAATTTCTCTAGTAGGCTTATTTTCAACTAAAATATAATTTGTTTTGTTATAAAATTCTCAATTTCTTGGATAATAAATATGACTAATATATCTTGTCAAAAAAAAAATATGACCAATATATTTAATATTAGTGAGTACATTATTAAAAACAAAGGGCCCAAAAAAATATCACAAATTTATTCGATAATAATTTTTTTGACACATTATTAAGAAAATCTAAAAAATTTATAGGGTGGGTGTATATATAAATCTTTGTATATAAGTGGGTATATATAGCAAATTCAGACAAAAGGGCCATAAACATTAACAGGCTTCAGCACAGCCTTTCAACATGTTTGGGCCTTTCAGTAAACTTTGCTATACACACCCCCCAAATACCAAATATTTCTATATACACCTCCAGTCGTAAAAAAAATTTTAGGGCCCTATGCCTAGGGCTGGCCCTGTCATCTGGAAGGAACCAGAATTAAGATTATATAATTGATAAAGAATACATTTTTAACAGCATGATGACAATGACTATCAATCACTTCTACATAAGGCATAATAAATCACTTTTTACCAAGCTTAAGCTACTACTGCATAAAATGACTTATCACAGAGCTCAAGCTTTCTTACTACATAAAAAACAATTTACAAACAAAAAATTAGAGTTGGGACTTAGTTGTGAAACTCGCATATTCAGAATAACTAAGTAGTTCAACAACAACCTCAGAAGTCATGGAACCTTCAAAACACCATATTTAGGGGTGGAAAAGTTTGGCAAAAAAAAAATTGAAAAAAAGATTTGTAGTGAAAAAAAGATAAAATTAAAAGACGTGGTTGTAATATATATGGAAATGGAACCACCATATTGTTTTAATATCATAAAGTGAAAATATTGACACTGTTATTTGTAGTGAAATAGTATATAGTTTTTAACTTTATTGAAAAATATTGACATTATTATTTTAGCCACACCAAAAAATTGTTCATGGATCTATACTTGTTGACCACATGCATTTAGATTGAATCTAAGGGATAATTAGGTCTCTAACAAAAATATTTTGGTACAATTTAGTCTTTACATTTTTAAAATTACTAAATCACAAATAATTAATTTCTTCCTAGTCGGTTCATGCTTGTGTTTTGGATTGTTAGGTACTATTGTGTTTTGGACTTAATGGTGCCCTTGTTTTTGGTGATGTTCTGAAATTTTTATTTGATGATATTAATAAACGAGGATGATCGTGTTTGTTTGATAGCAAACCTTACAATTGCATATTACCTTTGAAAATAAGATAATTTCATTTTAGTCCCTCATCAAACACAAAAACCTTCATCTTAATCCCCACAAGTATGAACAAACTCTTCAAATCTAGGTTGGGCGTAACTATTAGTAATTGTTATGTGGGGACTGCTTCAACTTATAAATACTCTCTTAGGTCATATATCATCCACAATGGAGCTTAAAATACTCTCTAATGCCTAGGATTTGATATCTTGAGTTTGACCCGATAAATTAGAGGAAGAATAAAGGGGAAATTAAGAAGGATGTAGTAGATAAATTTTAAGATTTACGGATTTAGAAAGAAAAAAATATTGAATGTCTATTACGCTTACAAACAAAAGTATGAATAAATTATGTAATCTTGAGCTTTCAACTATGATTAAGATAAAAGAAGAAGGAAGAAGGTGTAATTTTTTTATTTAATGGTTTTTAAAAACTATTAGGGACGGAAGTCCCTAAATGCTTTTATTGCACGACCTAAATGTCTCTTACGTTAGTTTTAACGACGCATGATCAACAATATGACAAGTTGAGAGCCACGTTAAGCTTATCACGATTCAACAACGTCCAAAAAAACTAGTGTTAAAGTATTGACAAAATATGCATTAGTTTCTTTTTGTAAAAGACTAAAGATTATGCTTTTTTTCTCGAGAATTAGACTTAATTTTGTGTTTTTTGTAGATGCCAAAATAGAATTTCACTCTTGTTGTTAATTCAAACAAGCAAAACTTAGTTTATATATTTAAATCGATCACAGGAGCAGATGTAAAAACTCAGAAACCACAACTTTCTACGTAACCAAAAAATTATAAATATTATATAAGAAAAGTGTAACAGATGACTTGGCGCTTAGGGGAATGGAAAAAAAAGTGTAAGGATGAAAAACAGAACTCCAATAAAAAATTCAGAGATGAAAAAACATGAAGATATTTTTATCAATATTTACTATATTACTTAATTAATGTGAAATTACCAAAGTGACTTGTAATTTTGGATGAATTTAGTAAATTACACTACCGTGGCCAACTATTTTAATTTTAATAATGAATTCTTTTCAAACTACTTGCACTACGATGTATAAACAATGTTTGCATTAAAAATAAAAAACAGTTTTAACAATACACACTCTAACATTCTTTCACAAAAAAAAAACACACACACACTCTAACATTTATTTTACAGAGATCATTTCTATGTATGAATGAACAATGTAAATATTTTTACACATTCATCTAATTAAATTACATCATAGTGCTACATTTATATATGATGTGATTTGAATGGATGATTGTGTAAAAGAGTTTTACAATATTGGTATATATAAATTAAATCATATTTTTTTAACACGGTCAATTTTGTTATTTAAAATTGATATGGATCCCACCAAATTACGTGGGTACAATATAAATTTGTTGTGGCTAGTATGCATTTCAATAAATAAAATAGAATGTATAGAAAAAAGTGTGTTATTCACATTAGATGATTGCTCTTTACGCACCTAACAATTGCTCATAAACACCAATCAAACGGTAGTTAATTGTCGTTAGTTGTCGCATGGTAGTTAACCATTGTTCATCACTTTTTAAATTGGTTTAACCAATTTAAAAGTTATTAAAACGATCTAAAAAGTGATGCAAACAGTAATTAGTTATCGTTTCCTTCAACAAAAAAAAGTAATTAGTTTTTTTTTTTAGCAAAAAAGTAATTAGTTATCGTTGGTTAATTTTTTTATAATTTGAAGCATATGTGAGCAATTATTGAGGGTTTAAAGAGCAATCTTTTTAACATTATTCTAAAGAGAAAAAGTTCATTTCCTGGAAAAAGTTTTTTTTTTTTGAGGGGATTTCCTAAAAAAAGTTAATGTTTTAACTCTTTTTTTTTTTCCACTTAACTTAATGCTTTAATTTGACAAACTAGGTTATGCCCGTATATTAATCTCTTTATATCAAATCTAAATTCTCTTTAATCATTCCACCTCATGTCTATCTCAACACCATATTATAGAATTTTGCTCGTGTATTGTGATGCAGTAAAAAAAACAGTGGAATTGTGGAAGTTCAAAGCCGTCCAATCAAAATAAGACAATTCATATTTAAATTTCAAAATTTTATAATAAACAAAAGTAAATATAAAATAAAAATAAATTGTCTTGAGGACAATTTCTGAGGTGTGGACTCTGATCCACTTCCCATAATAAAAAATTATAACATATGTGTGTGAAAGAGATAACTCCTCCCCACCTTTCTCTTCAAACCTCTCCAAAAGTACTTTTCCACGAAATTTTGGTTTTTAAGCACCGCTCAATCATCAATGGATTTTATACTCACTATTTTTGTCTAAATGCAAAGATGATGTGACTTTAAAACCTTCTTCATTCAAATTCTATGTGTTTTTGTTTCGTTCACATTAACCTTTCCATATTAGTGTCGTTCAAATTATATAATTCAGATAGAGAAACAAACTAGTTTTTTGAAGAAAAAAAATTATACTTTCAGATATAGTTTTAAAAAAAAATCACTTTTACCATTTTTAACTATTTGTTTAAGATCTTGTAAAAAAAAGTGTTTCTTTAAAAGTTTTAGAAAAAAAAAAATTATCAAAAAAAATTATTTTGGCTCTAAACAAAAAAGCTATTAGGATTAGCTTTTCTCAAAATCTTTTTTTTTTTTTTTCTAAAAACAAGGAGGTATCACATGAACTAGTTAAAAAAAATAAAAAAATTGAATAGTAAACAAATACAAATAACTTCAAAAAAAAATTATTTTATAAAGTCTCTAGATGTAATTCTTGCACAAAATCTATTTTTTTTTAAAAACGCACCCTAAATTTATATTAGATCATTTTTATATAGAATATAAAAAGAAAATGAAAGTCATTTTAATCTCTTAATCAAATCATTTTGCCTCAAAATCAATTGAACATGGACCATAGGGATGTATTTGGTGGTAAGTATATGATAGTTGTATATTATCTTCTCCTAGTCTAGATTTTTATGAAGCATCAAAATATGATACGTTAATCCTAAAATTTAATTTATTTTGTGTTTTTGGGTTAAATTTTGTATATGAGATAAGTTATAAATTAGTTGAATATGATAAAAAAAAAATTGAAGAAGTCAAATTAGTCTACTGATCGACACTGAGAGAATCAAACATGAGTTATAAGTTATAAGCTATACTATTTTGTTATGAAGTGTGTACCAAAAACATTATGTAATAAAATAATGTTTCATGCATATTTGTTATCTTATGTGCAATAGGTCGTTCTTGGCAAGCGCAAAGAGCTTTACGGAGTCGAGCATCCAATTTATGGGCGCCTCAATTATTTGTAAGATATGAATATAATTGTTGGGATGTAGAATAATGTTTTCTTTTGATATGTAGGTCCAAATCAAACACTTATTATTTGAGAAAATTATAGAATAAATGGATAAGTTAGGCCAAACCTACACATCTATCAACAAAAAAAATTCAACAAAACAAATTAAAATCAAAATAATGTTTATTGTTAATTTGTAATTGTTTAAATTATCATTAATTTTTTTTTACTAGGGGTCATCCTTATTTATTAATTTTGTTAGGTCTGAGCAATTTACCGTAATAATTTTCCTTTAAAATGCTCCATTAGGTTAGCAGTAATTTAACCTAACAAATTTCATCTAAAATGCAGCGCACCAATTTAACCTAACAAATTCCCTCTAAAATGCAGTAATCCCTAATATTTCTCCTCACTGATGAGCTTTTCATTCATATCATGTTGTGTCATCGTTTGTATATATCTATTGTTTCTGTAGACCTTTTTTTTTACAAGTTGTTGTACACTTATTTAATACGTTTACAAACGGAATACCCTAATTTCTATGCAAACTCGACTATCCTAATTTCCATGCAAACTCGGCTATATATAGCAAACCCTAAACCGTGTTCCTTATTTATTAATTTTGTTAGGTTTGTAGCAACTTAACCTAATAATTTCCCTCTAAAATGATGCATTAGGTTAGCAGCAATTTAACCTAACAAATCCCTTACTCTTTAATCTTATTAGGTTTGCAACAATCCAAATGATCTGCATTAATTGCTAAGTGCTAAACCCTAGTTATTAATATTAGAGCCAAGCTTCCAATTTTACTGGAACGGCTCTATGTGCATCAAATAAATAATAAGATAATTATTTATTTATGCTTCTATCCTGCATATCTTTATCTAGTTTGATATTTTATCTTTGTTTATGTATGTCATATCCTGACAATCAAACAAACTTCTATCGTATCATCATGTCTCTATTGCAATTTCATGCTAATTATAGTAGTAAATATATAATTTAGGGAATGCATGGTATGATTATTAAGAGTAATGAAATACAGTATATTTATCTTTATTGTCTACAATCGACGTCGGTCGTCCTGTTGAAGGATTCTCTTTTAACATATTGCCATATACCGGAAGGTTCGGAATCATTGAAAGGATTCGAGAGTGCCAGATACATAAGATAAAGAAATTTTGGCTTGTGCAGCAAGACATGAGGAATGCAAGTGCAAATGGTTTATAACAGCATGTAGTGACCCCCCCTACTCTACACGTTTCGTCATTCAATACAACAAAACAGCCACAAACACTTCAATCATCACTTGCCCTTAGCCTAAAGGACATACTGGTATACAGCTAGGCATCACGCCATATCATGTTGTACACTATTAACCTTTCTTTCTACGTTGGCAATCTTGTGTCATTGTCTTACAAACCCCTACATGTCTTCTTTTATTAGGGTGTAATTGATTTAAAGGTCCCTTTTAGATTGTTTTATTTTCGAGTTATACAAAACGATTTATACAAATAAATAAGTTTTTATGTAGGTTAAATTACACCGAAAGTCCTTTTAGTTATTTAATTATAACATTATGATCCTTTAAGTTTTTTTGTATCATTTACGTATTTTAAATTATTTAATTGTAATAAGTTAGTATTTTAAGTATTTTTTATAACACTTAGGTAAGTTATTTAATTGTAACTTTTAGGTCCCGAATAACTTACATTTTTAAGATCTGAAATCCCTCAAATTATTACGGTTAAATAATTTAAAGGACCTAATTGGTATGAAAAAAACATAAAGGACTAATGTGTTACAATTAATTAACTTAAAGAACTTAAGTGGTACTAAATAAACTTTAAGGACCAATTTGTTATAAATAAATAAATTAAAGGACATCTGGTGTAATTTAACATTTTATGTATTATTCTTAAGTTTATTAGGGTTGTTTATAAAAAACAGTTTATGAAGATACAATTTTTTTAGTGAAAAATTATGAATTAACATAAAAACTTATTTATTTGCATAAACTATTTTTTATAAGTTCAAAAATAAGTCAAACCAAATAGGCTTTAAATATGAATATTTAACTCATATCATTAGATGCATGTATAAAATTTTATACATTGACCGTATATATAAATTAAATTTACCAATATATATATAGGGAATGCATTTTTTTTTTGGATTTTTTATTTTCAATTTTACCCTTCCAATTAAACTAATTTATCATTTTATTTAATCATCAATTAAAAAATTGCTTAAATTCAATTAAAATATGAACATTTCACAATCATAGGAATAAGGTTGGACACATAAAATTATGTTGACATTATATATAAAAAGGGTTAATTGAGTAAATGGTTCATAATTTTGTTTTTAGTCCTTATAAAATAAAATCACATTTTTTAGTCCCTATAAAATTTTCCATCAACATTTTTAGTCCCTGTAAAAAAAATTCATCAGCATTTTTAGTCCCTGTAAAAAATTTCCATCAACATTTTTGGTCCCTAAAATGCTTAAGGAAAATGTCACGGGACTAAAAAGTGTGATTTTATTTTGTAGGGACTAAAAACAAAACTGTGAATATTTATATGGACGAAAAACTTAATTAACCCTATAAAAAATAGAGTTTAATAAGTTTTTTGTTCTATAAATATAACAAATTTGATTTTAGTCCCTAAAATATTATATGAGATGTTTTCATCCTAGCAATTTCTTTTTGTTTTAGTTTTGGTCCCTAATGGATATAATTTTGACATCTTTTTAACATTTTTGAAATATAAAAACGGGAGAATGAGAGGCTTTGGGCGTAGGAGTGGCGGAAACCCTTGGGCTAGCCACGGTCAACCGCGTCGGAGCTATTCTCCAGCACAGAGATATCACGGGGGGGGGGGGGACCGGGGC
>Ga0228710_1003854_pt1 | contig 23792 bp, 15 predicted proteins | sample MedpolnodulmetaG_FD_177995 | JGI IMG/M metagenome (GOLD analysis project Ga0228710, IMG submission 177995) | Root nodule microbial communities from Medicago polymorpha collected in Santa Monica, California, United States - pink nodules | ecosystem: Host-associated > Plants > Roots > Nodule...
AAAGAAATTTGTGGTTGTGTTCAAAGGACTTCTTACGGGCTTCCATGTGCATGCGAAATTGCTACTAAAATCCTTGAAGACAAGCCAATTTTATTGGATGAGATACACCACCATTGGCTTAGGTTACGTATGGGCGAAGAAAGTAATGAATATGGTTTTTCTATCGAGGATGAGTTGAAGGGTATTCAAGAACGTCTCAAGAAACTTCCTTTCCAAATGAAGCTTGAAGTCAAAGAGGTTTTGCGGCAGTTGGCATTTCCTGAAACCACCATGATGTATCCACCACCATCAAAAGTACCAACCAAGGGAGCTAAGAAAAAAGTGGACATTGCAAGGTCTAAAGGAAAAATTACATCGACTAGTCGAATCCCTTGTTCGTGGGAGGTTGTTGATTCTCAAAATCTGATAGTCAACCGTCACCATCACCAACAACTTCATCATTTAAAAGAAAAAAAGGTGTTCGTCTTGGTAAAACATCACTTTCCCCACTTCCACCACCTCCTCGGTATCCAAAGCCTAAGCCTATTCCGGTTATGAGGCTTATTGATTATATGTCACGCTTCATGCTTCCATTTATTGAAAAAGTGGTGGATGTTATAGGCGATGGTCATTGTGGATTTCGGGCTATAGCCGAGTTCATGGGATTGACCGAACAAAGTCATTTCATGATTCATACACATCTTATTCAAGATTTGAAAGATCATAGAGATGATTATGTTGAAGTATATGCGGGTGAGGATCGTTATAACTACATTTTAAATGGCTTACATCCTCCCGCAAATATGGGAGGTTGTGCACATCTTGTTGATAAGTTGTTCACTGTTCCGGACATGGGAAACATTGTTGCTAATTATTATAAAAGGTGTGTGATCGTGTTGACAACTCTTGGAAGATCAGAATCTTTTTTTCCACTAAGAGGGCCACCACCGCCGGGTAAGTAAAAAACTCCCATCATGTACCTTGGGGTAATTCCGAATCATTTCGTGCTTATTTATTTGAAGAATGGTTGTCCACTACCTCCATCATCTACGGAGTGGCACAATCACAAGAAAGAAGATGCAGCAACTTGGGAAGATGACTATTTGGATCAACATGAGTTGTTCCGAAAGCTCATGGTTATTGAAAGTGGAAACAAACCGCCACAACCACAAAAGGAGTCAAACAAAGCGGCGCCTATTTTGTTGGACACTCCCAAAAAACCAAAGCAACAATTTGAAGTTATTGCGGAAGATGAGGAAGATTCTATTTCACTTGATCTTCCCCAATCACTTGGTCTTTAATGTGTGATTTTTTTGTCAGTGTTAGTCCTTTTTTTTGGTAGAAATTACACCGACGTATATTTTGGGGTCGAAATTGTAACGCCAATTTTTTTGTGGCCAATATATAAGTAACATTATGTAATTTATATTGAAATATATGATAATATGACTTTTATGTGGTGAAACTAGGTGCAATACTTATTTATTCGTTATTAATGTTTACGCATTTGATTTATTCGTTATTACATTTCATTTAATTTCATCCTAATATATGATTTTTTTCATAAAGCTTTTGTGAAGTGAAACATGTCTGAGGTTGCAAAAATTGAAGGCCGTGTTAGGTACTCCGCTTTTAAAAAGACAACTAAGGTTATGATAATGCCGACCGACTCTCTTGATGATTTGAAGGCACAACTTAACACTTATTTTGAGCATCTTGGTGAAAATCAATATACACGTCACTTGTTTGGTCAAATGCGATGCATAGACCTAGGAGAAGATAGAGAAGAATACGCATGAAAAACGGCAAGATATATGCCTTGACTTATTGAAGACGATAGCGACGTCGGATTTATGTTTCGGAATATGGTGAAAAATAATATATTATATATGTATGTTTGTTCCATATGCAATTGCGTTGAATGTGTTGTTTAATTTAATGATATGTAATGAGTTGTAATGTGTTGTTTAATTATGGACACTTAATTATGGACACTGGGTAACGTTTTGATGAATTTCAAACCTTTGTGTAATTTGAACCAAATGTCGGTTTGATTTTATTATGGACAATTATAAAAGATATTGTATTTTTCTTGTTTATCACTGAGTTTAAATGTTGTATGAGTTATATTGCATTTGGAAATGTTCTGGTTTAATTACAGGTAAAAACTGGCCGAAAAATGGCTTGGAAATGTTTACAATTATGCAGAACCCACTGTCTGCATAATTGTTTTTTTCGGCAGTTAACTGCAGTCGGTTTAGGAAATCCTTGACAGTTAACTGTCGAGGGACAATTTTGTCTTTTACATGTGTTTCTCAGCCTTATGATATGTGTGAGCAACAATTTTCTAACCCAAAGTCTATTAAGGGACTAATAGATAAAGAAAAAGATGTTTATATTTTTAAAGTATGCAATTATTTTAATATAAAAAATACGTTTTTTAATAAATAAGTATTAATAGGCTGACCTATTAGGCTTAACACGCTTTTCTGAAAGCTTAAGCTTGGCCTATTTAACTAAATAGGCTTTCTAAAAAGCCTAAGTCTAACCCTATCTACTAAACAGGTCAAACCAAAACAGGCCAGGTCGTAGGCCCCTGTAGGGCGGCCTGGCCTATTCCCATCCCTAATTAAACGTCTATATAAACATTTCTTAATTGAGTTTGATTAAAATAAAATAATGATGCATATATTTTATGACTTAAAATGACTAATCTGTAACAAAAAAACTATATTAATATATTATAAACATCTAACTTAAAGTATTGCAAATGGTATCTAGCCTAATTTTGTGAAAATCACACAATGACACATTGTAATTCTGAGAATCTAAACACACACCCAATTGTTGTAATTATATATTTAGTGAAATGATATTTATACAACCATTTTATGACAATTTTCTTTCTTATACTTACGTTATATTTTTAATTTATCTCTCTATTATTTTAGTTTTCGTATCAATACTTAGTTTTCTTTGTAAATTTATTGTTATATAAATGATTGTTCAAATAACAAACCTCGTATATTTATACTTATTGTCAAATGTCAAGTTAGATGTAAAAATTTAGGCGCATATTATAACCATAAGAAAGACGTATGCACCAAAGACTTGTATACATATGTGTACACTTTACAAGTCTACTTAGTTCTTCTAGATGACTTAATAAATTATTGATCGAAAAAAGATGACTTAGTAAATTAATACTTTTTTCTCAGTTATTTTTAGTATATTAATATATATTTTCAAAATTTGACAACACGTATATATTCGTAACAAAATTCTTCATTACGACCGTTAGTATCATTTTTAATGTATATTTTTCAAAATTTGACAACACATATATATTCGTAACAAAACTTTTCATAAGGACCGTTACTATCAAGTGATCAACATCACTAGAAAGCTCCTTAAAAAAAAAACATCACTAGAAAGCTAATTGTAACCCAAAACATCTCTACTTGACTACTTCACATGACAAAAAAAAACTCTACTTCGAAAATATTCTTTAGATCTTATTTCACTTTTCAAATTTATTGAATAATTGATCTTTTTGATTTATATATCATGTCTAATACGTTAGTTATTCAATAAATTTAAAGAATATTTTTTTTATAATTGATATGTAATTTAGCTTGCTTTGTGGACTTTCCAACACAAGATTGGTACTGCCTGAAAGAGTATTTGCAAATTGCAATTGCTCCAATTTCAAAACATCAGCGAGAGATTGAGGTGATTGATCCTTTGAATGATTACTACAACTAAGAAACACATGGAAAGAACATAGAATCATTACTAATTATCTTTAACAACCGTTATAATCTACTTTTGATATTACTTCACATTTAGTTGTTGTGCAGAAGTTCACGTTGAATTTGCGTTTGCTTAATAATAATTTTCTCTTAAAAGTCTATTTTACAATGAGAGATTTATTGATTTTTTTTAAGAAGCTAAAATGAATTGTATTGAACTAAAAACGTCTGGTTTTTCTAGCATAAGATTTGCCGAGAGGAAACCAGGAAAAGAAGTATCAAGTTACACCAAAGAATATAAACAACAAGAAACCAAGAAAAGGAACAAAAACATAGAAAGTTACAACATCATCTTCAAACAAGATAAATTGTTAAGCCACCAAGAATAATCGCTTAAAGCAAAATTGAAGCGATCTGCTTGCAGCCATCAAAAAGATTGAAGGTTAATTTTGTCAAGAAGAAGTTGTAACGATTCATCTTTTTGTTTAAAAAGACAAGAGTTTCTTTCTTGTCATACCTAGACACAACAAAGCCAAATTGAGCGGATACTTTTAGGAAACCCACCTAAAGCTCCAAATTGGATTAAAGGATGTTCCACATGCACAACCGTCGTAAAACAAAACTCAACCAACTAGAAATATCATACCAGATTTCCCAAAAAAAAAGCACAAGAGAAATAGGTGATCTATATCCTCCATTTTGCCACAACCACCCACACAAAACTGAACATTATGCTAAAGCACACGCCTTTTAATCAAGTTGTTAGTTGTTGGAGGATTTATTGAATAACTATGTTTGATTAAAAATAATTTCCTTAAAGTTATTTGATATTGAGGGACTTATTGAATAAGGAAGTTAAATATGAAATAACATTTGTCATTTTAAAAAAAAATTAAATATTCAGACGTCCTTGCAAATCAAATAAGAAATCATTTTTATTCTTAACCATTCAAAAACAAATCACTATAGTCTGTGTAAAATCACAATGTTTTAATTTTGGTCCCTATTAAAAAAACAAAATGAAAAATGCATGTTTACACCATGCTTTGGTGGGTTATGGGTAGAGTTGAGTCCAAAATCAAGAGATTTTAATTTTGCAAGGACTGTAAAGCAATGTTTTTTCTTCTGCATGGACAAAAACCAAATAAACATAATATTTATAGGAACGTTTGCATATTTACTTTGTAACCTGACTTTATTTTCTACTTTCTTCTTACTTTCTGCCAAAATTTCCCTTTTATCAAGTAAATGAAAGTGCTTATACTATCTTTGAAGATGCAAATTGAACTTAGACTGTCAGAGTAAAAGAACTGAAGTATTATGTGTACAAGTGATTGCTTACTGCAATCATGACACTTTCATGTAACATAACCAGAGACAAATTGTAGACAAAGGAAAACATGCTAAGGTAGAAACAAATTTCAAGTACAATAATTCAGGAAGTACAATAGGAATTAACAAATTAGGGTCAACCTAGTTTGAATGCTTCAGTTTTCCCCCGATGCCTAACATTTCTCTTAGCCTTATCAAAAAAAAAAAAGGTATTATAAACATGAGATAATAGAAAACGGTTTGTACCTGTGTTGGCATGGAATTATATCTTTCAATAAATGAACTCGAAAAGTCAATTTAAAACTCAAGGTAGATTCTTAAAAGTATTCTCAGTTGATAGATTTAAGACAACAAATTTTGGTTTAGAAGGCAAAAAAGAAATGTGACTATAAATGGACGAAGTAAAAATATTAAGAAAAAAATGAAAATGTAAATGTTAAATGCAGAAAATAAGAAATAAAGATAAAAGAAAATGATATTTTATAAAATAATATTAAGCTACATATCTCGTTAGTAAAATGTGATATCTTGTGAGGGCGGATGTGTTTATATAGCAAGCTTATACTACATAACGAAAATTAATTATTTTACATGATGTTTGGTTCTACTATTTATAGGAAAAGAAAAAAAAAACTAATTTATAAAGTACATGGATGACAAGTGTCTTTCAACCATCTTGACAACTTGCAAGGTATTATCTCAAATATAACTGCTCCTCGAGGAAAAAAAGCTAAAAAATTACTATACATGTGGTAGAAAAATCTTACTTCGAATGTTGAGTTTGAGGAAAGCTTCTAATTTTTTTTTAACTATAAAATTTTATTACAACTTTTTGACAACTTTCTCTCTCATACTCACATTATATTCTTATTCTCTCTATTTCTTTTTCTCTCTCTACTAAAAGCAATGTTCCGTGTAGTATCTTTTCTTGTAACGTTGGGATTAAGGAATTTTCTCTGTTTCTCAAAATGCTTTTTTTAAAAAGTCAAAATGAATTAGATTAACCTTCCCAAGAATAAGGTGTGCTAAAGGAAATTCAAACAGTCACAAAGTGATGTTACAACAGAAACATAATTCATAACGGAAACAAATACAACAAAATTAACCTATGCTCATACATAATAAAGGGCAAAGCCCCCCATCTATGATAATCAAAGGCAATGTTTAGAATTTTTGTCTTCAACCACCAAAACGAAAGAAGTTTAACACTATCAATTAGTTGAAGAGTGGATGCCAGTTTGTCTGAATTTTTTTTGTTGTTTCTCAAAATGTTATCAACCATAACTACCTTCTATCTATATAACTTCTAGTTATACCAAATTCTCATATCATCATACCTTCTTATGATGTATGAGTTTTAACCAATGTTCTTGAATTTAAAGTCCTTGACATAATTTTAGGTTATGATTCGATGAATTTGATCACTTGGTTATGAAATATATATTGTTCTAAACTTGCATTTTTTTTTTGAAAACTCGGTATTTGATCCAAGGACCGACTAATCCGAGGGGACCAATCCCATCGCCACTTGCGGAGGTCCCGTTTAAAGCCAGAGCAAGCTTTGTATGGATTTAGCCCACCGAAATTGACACCAAAGGGAATCGAACCTGAGACCTTTGGAGAAGCAAACTCCAAGATCCCAGACCAACCACTAGGCCAACCCCAAACGGGTTGTTCTAAACTTGCATTTGATGTATAACTTTGAAGTGTTGAATATGAATACTTAAATTTTGCATTATGTATGGTTCTGAAGTAATATATTTGATCATTTGGTTATGTTTTTGTATTATTCTAAATCTGATGTTTTATTCTGAAACAAATGTTGTCTTCTACAGGGGCGAATCCTTGTGTAGCCAACAAATTTTTTATTTATGTTGAGTAACTAGATATACTATTGTAGTTGGCAACCCCAATAATATTATTTTTATCTACCCCAAATAAATTCATTTGCAAAAACTTAGCATAAATTAGAAGATTAAAAAATAATTACTTGATTAATAAACTTATTTGTTTTATTTTGACATTGTGGTTTCTACAACAACTATAGTGAAAACATTTTTAGCAATAAAAATTATCAATTGTCAAACAAAATGAACGATAGTTTATTTCAAATAGCTTATTTGTTGACGTTGAAAAATAAATTGTTAGTCTATTTAGCAAATATTCAATTATGAATATATTTGTCTCCTTAAAGCCTAATTTTATAGAGATTAAACATATTTAATATATAAAACTTTAAAAAAGAAATTTTTTCTTTGCCTCAAATTTTTTTTTGTATTTGGCCCCTCTGTAAAAATTGCCCTAGCTTCTCCGCTAGTCTTCTATTTTGATGATTAAGAACCCTTGTTTCTTTGGTTATTTTTAAAATTGAAGCTATCCATTCATGTACTTAAAAACTCAAAGAAATTTGATTGGATAACAAAACACATCAGAAAATTAAATTATCTAATAGAAAATAACTTTATTATCATTAAAACATCTTTACAAACGAATTTTGTGATTTTCTTCAACAATAGAGTTGTTAATTTGTTTTATTCCAAGGAGTTCCTTTGTATACCAAAGAAACCACGGTCATTAGAGTAGTATGGTCCACATTGATAGTTGCACAATTAGTCATTAGAAATAAGGAGATGTGATTAAAAATTGTCTTAAAGTACAAATCTTCTATTAAAGAGTTTCTCACACGAACAACGAGAGTTGAACTCATAATTTTATAAGTGAGTCAATTTGTTATCAACTGAATCAACATTCATTAATAGTTTGATTTTGATGAAAAACAATTGAATATTGTTATTACTACTTTTTTACTTAATTTATTTTACACGTTCCTATATTAAATTCAAGGAATAATTAATTGAGAAGGAAGGAGCTGTGAAATAAGCTTGGCCGACCTCAACGGCTAGTTGTTTGAATCCCTACGCTGTCCCCACTCCCCAATAATGCTCCATCATCCTCATGGAGCGTTTAACTTTCAATTTCTTTTTCTTGTTTTTTCATTCTTTTTGTCTAAGATGCCATTTCTATAGATTTTTTTAAGAGACTTTTTTTTTTGAGGAATGATTTTTTTAAGAGATAAATTGCCTTGTCTAAAATAAAAAACAAAAGAGTATCTCTAATGATCCAAGTTAAGCCCATGAGAATAAAATAAACTCAAGTTATATTAAGTGATGAGTCATGCATTCTATAAAGATCTAGAGGAATATATTAGGATGAGCCATAAGTTAAATTGGGGTTAGGATTCTCTCCATTTATCAAGCTCTCCGTTTCTTTCATTTGGAGAGATAAATACACAAAATTTAAAAAAAAATGTAAAATAATTAATGATGGTGAGACCCACTATCTAACTTTTTTTTTGTCAACCTCTCTCCAAATTTCATACTCCATAAATAAGGGAATGATCATTGGATTCATTATAAATGAAATGAATGAAGAATTACTCCTTCCGTCCCGAAATATAAGGAAAAAAAACTCATTTTCTTTGTCCAAAAATATAAGCAAAAAAGACAAACTTTTATTCTATTTAATCTTGTTTTTAAAAAAAAAAATCATCTTTTTCAATAAAAACTTTTGCTTATTCTCATGAAATTAAATGCAAATTACATTTAATTTTCTCTCTCTTCCATTTTTTCCATAATCAATAGTCAATAAAAATTGTTTTTACATCTTCCCATGAAACTTATTTCAAAGAAAACATAAAAAACTAAGTTACAAATTCTTATGTTTTAGTTTTCTTAATAAGTATGATTTTTGTTTCTTTGCTTATAATTTAGGATGGAGGAAGTAGTTTGTTAGAATACTGTAGTTGTAACTTATTAGTCCCTTTTAGAGTAATTATCCTCCATTAATGAACAACCACAAAAGTTGTTCATAACAATCGGTGCTTTCATTGTCGAGGATTCTCCTCCCTACCACTACTACAATCACAACCTTCATGATCCTACAATCATCAATGTTCATACGTGTTGAAGCCACAAACCTGTCAACAACCAAACTTCATCACCCACACCTCACCAACACAAACATACCCAAATTTTACCAACCACTCTCTGTCTCCAAACCTTCCTCCAACACCATGTTCATTCTAAACAAATTTCACACTCTCAACAAATTAGTCTTCAAACCATGACCAATTGTGCTAAAACACTTTCAGCCATTATAGCCGACCTAAAAACCCTGATTAACACCTTTTGATATTTACCCACAACACGACCATACCCTGCAGCAACAAACCTATGCCACACAAAAACCCTCCTACCAGCAACAACGACTCTAAATCTCCTTGCTTATGTGTCATACATCACTCATTATCTAATATAACTTGCGTCTATTTTATTCTTATGGGCTTAACTTGGATCATTACCGTATTGCATCCGTATTTATTATGTGTACTTTTTTCTTATAAAAAAAGATCATAATTTAAAAAAGGATAATGATGAATGGTACAAATACATAACAACGAAATCGATGAATGCCATTTATTCTTTTAATATCACCCAACCATGAATTGCGTAAATGGAGTATGTTCAATCCTCCACGTGGTGACTGCCACACTTTTCATTAACCACCACCCCATGATTTGTGTTCCATCCAACAAACTAAACCAGTTTTTCTTCTTTTAAATTTGAACTGCTTTGAATTCATTAGTTTTCGTAAGCGAAATTATCCGTACCATATAGCATTGCTCTTTAAAAAAAAAAACAATTTCAAATAAGAAGCAATTAAGGATATCTATATATATATTTTCCTTAAAAAAAAGAGTATTTATATTTATATAGTTTTATCCAAATAAACTATTTTTTAAAAAGCTATTTTTATTATGATAAAGAAACACACAATATACAATGTTTTTTTTTTAATAAAATCTCTAAAAAAAATACAATCTTAACTTATTGAATGTTATAGTCATTTTTTTAATACCTAACAAACGAACCTTAAGTAATGATTTATTTGCAGCAGCAATTTTTAATTAAAAAAAGCATCCATATGAACTTGATGGCAATGATTGACCTAGTAAAGAAATAATATAATAGTAATTAATAAAAAAAAACCAAAAACAAAATTAATATTTTTAGTAATTCTTTTACTTTGATTAACCTAATTGCAAGCTAAATATTTATTTTTAATCTTATTATCTTTTGACAATTTATGTCACGTCTTTTTTTTTACACAATTTTATGTCACGTCTTAAAAATCTCTAGTTACACCCAATATTAATTTAAATTTAATGAATGATAATACCAAAATTGTTATCGTTTATAGTTTACTATAATACGTAAATTGAATTCACATAATTTATGTAAATTGAGTTTACATATTTCTTATACATAAACTATGTTTTCTTGCTATGTTAACTTAGTTTATGTATAAGGAATACATAAATTGAGTTTACATTATCATATCTCTTTTCCTATCACACCATTCTCTTTACTTTTTTTTTTCTCTTTCAAGGTGTATACTGAATTTGGATTTACTATCTTCCTTTGATATACATCTCTCCCTCTAAATCCTTTTCACTTTGGCGTCTTTTTTCATGCTAAGATCCCTACAAACAAGTTTCTCTTCCTCAAGGGGTGCGTGCATTATTGTTTCTTTTTCTTTCATCTGAGTTTGAATTCATGACCTCAAATTCTTTATTCATTAACCCAAACTTGTAAACTATTCAACCTGTTTTTAATATGGAGCACATTATTGTTTCTATGTGCAGTTTTTGTGGGTGAGCATCCACATCGGTTGATCATCTTTGTTGCATTGCCCTTTTGCTCTACGTTTTAGCAGCGGTTTAGTTCCATTATTCATTTGTCTATATGTACTAACTCAATTTTTGATGTTATATCTATGTTAGAAAAGGTTTGCAGCGTAAAGTCAAGTATTTAATTTATCAGTTAGTAGTAATATTATTTGTGTTATTTGCTATTGCAAGAATCAACTAAGATTTGAAACTACGAGAAGTGTTATCAACACTCTATGTACACTCATTCTTTTATTAGATGACGTGACATATATTTTGAAAATCTCACACATAAGGTTTGCACTTGTGTGACATAGTTTTTGCTAACATTGGTGACATTAATCTATTTTAGCTGAAAGAGAATAATTGATGAATTATTAAAATATACTATTATTTAGATGAAAGAGAATGATTGATTAAATGATTAAATGCTCAATTGGTCCCTTAAGTATTTATTTGGTATCACTTTGGTCCCTTAACTAAAAAAAAGACCGTTTGAGTACTTTATCTTTATCTCCGTGATATGTTTTGGTCCCTTCCGTTAGTTTAATTAAAAAAACGTTAGGGTTTGTACAAGTGTCATTTTGTCATTGGCTGGAATTTGTATTCATCAATTACTGGAAAATATGAAGAACACCATCAACAACAACAAGATAAAAACCTAGAAACTCATAAAATTCATACACAAATCCAGAACTTCATAAACAACAAGAAATTCAAATTTCATAACAAAAACCATAAACAAAAATCCAAATTTTATTCCAAAACCATAAACAAAAGGCATGGTGGCGTGACTATTCAAACTCAAATCACCACTTCTTTTTAATTCACGTGACTCATCAACCATAGACTCCAGAATTTCGAATTCATGGAAGAAAGTTCTGGTATTAATATCTTCCCATTTAACCTCCTCGTTTAGTTGAAAAAAAAAGGCTTCCTTCAAAATCCTTAAAGCTGATACGAGAATGAATCAAATGTTTGAGAGCTTTGACGCTTTTCTTGAACTTATTTTTCTCTCTCTTCGCCATGTAATCGACGCAGGTGGGAGATGAAATGGAAGATGAATTTGCAACAGAGTTTGATTGCAGAGGGGTTGGCTTGGAATGGAAGCTTTTTTGTGAAGGATTGGTGATGATGAGTTGAGATCCGAAAATGGGTTGTTTTTTTTTAAGGAATGATGATGATGAGTTTAGATCTGAAAATGAGTTTTTGTGAAGGATTGGTGGCAGTGGTGATGATGATGATGATAGATTAGATTGGATTTTTGGTTTAGATCCAAAAATGGATTTTTGGATTTGTATTTGTTGAAGAAGAGATGATGATGATGAAGAGAAGATGAAGAAGAGATGTTGAATTTGTTTTGCTGAGTTTTTTTATGAAGGTTGATGAGGAAGATGATGAAGAAGTTGAATGAAGATGATGATTGTACAAACCTTAACGTTTTTTTGAATTTATTTAACGGAAGGGACCAAAACAGGTAACAGAGATAAAGATAAAGTACTCAAACAATCTTTTTTTTAGTTAAGGGACCAAAGCAATACCAAATAAATACTTAAGGGACCAATTGAGCATTTAAGCCTTGATTAAAAGAGAGATAGAAACAATGTCATCAAAAACTAATGTCACATAAGTGCAATCCCACACATAAAGTGATGAGACCCATATAAATTTCATTTAATAAAAAAGTGAGTGTTAAAGACTGTGTTGAAAAAGGAGCAACTCTTACATGGACACAACCATAAATGAAAAACATTTGGGCACGTGCACACACACAATTAGAAAAAATTAATAGCGAAATAAATTAGTCACATCATTTTTTACATTTATCTTTTAATATTTGTCATCTATGTGTGTGCACCTAAGTATTTTTAATTTGTGTATGTGACCAACTTAGATTTTCTTGTTGAAAAAGAGTGCTTCTAACACTCATCTTATAAATAATATCATTTCTTTTTAAGGTGCCTTTTAGTTGGTTACTTCTTCCTCTTCTCGCTACTATAACATCTCTAAACGAACTATGATTTTGATATGTTTGTTTCTGCATCTACGAACCATTAAATATGTCTTTTTTCTAAAGCAAGTAAAAGACATATAGACAATCAAGTTAGTAGTAATTAGAAGAGCAGAACAAACATGACCCGCCAACACAAAAACTTTTAAAATTGAAAGATCATACATAGACAACCAAGTGAGTGTTTGGTTTAGTTTTTTTTTTTTGCCGTTGTCTTGCATCTATGGGCGAATTGCCGTGAAAAATTGCTTATTGTTGAGACCAAAAGGAGTCTTGTTGTTGCTGCCGTCGTTTTTTGGCTGACTATGTCAACCTAATTCGGACTGTCGGATAATGCCAACCTAGTTAGAATTCTGGATAGTTATGGACTCAATTTTTTTTTAATTAATAAAATTAAGTGAACAAGATTAATTTAGGAAAAACACAAACATTATTAAACTTAACTTTATATACATTTAGAAAGATAGGAAGAAGCAAGCACTTCCCATAAAGCCAAAAGGACAATTTTGGAATTTAAAAAATTCACAACGTTCATCTCAGTTCAAACAAAAACCACAGCTCCAAGCAACAACAACAACACTCTTCATCTTCCTCTTCCCTCTCTTTCCTTCATTTGAATCTCTCTCTCTCTCTCTCTCTCTCTCTCTCATCTCTCTCTCTAACAATGAAGCCAAAGAACAACAACAACAACGATAACAGTTTCTTCGGAACCTTCACTTCAACTTCAATCAAAAACCTTCTTCCAATTTCATCCTTTCGTAAACCCATTTCTTCAAACCCTAAATCCAATCTTGAAAACATTCCTCCATCAAATTCAAACATTTCCATCACTCATAATCAAATTCAGTCACACCCCAAATCATCATTTTCTCAGAATAACCCACATGTTAAGGCAAGTTCAAATTTTTAGTTTTTGATTTTGTTTCGTTTTTCGATGTTTGATTTTTACTGATATGTGTTGTTTTTGGATTTTGAAACAGGTTGTGGTGAGAATTAAACCTGATGAAAAAGAGGGTGATTTGATGGTTAAGAAGGTTTCTTCTGATGGCTTGTGTGTTGGGGATGAACAGTTCAAATTTGATGAAGTTTTTGATGCTGAATCCAATCAGGTAGTAGATAGAGAAATTATATTAGATTCATCGCTTGTGTGTAATTGTGCTTTAGATCTTCAATGATTTTTCTCATTTTGAGTGAAGGGTATGATTATCAAATTGAGATTCAACTCGTGAATCAAATCTTATTATAAATTGTAAGTTGGATTACTAATAAAAATGTCATTTTTCGGTGAAAACAATTGCAAACTAATATATCAAGACTAAAGTCATAAATCAAATGGGGAAAAAAGTAGTTGGATGCACTAAGTTTAGGTTGTTATTCATTAGAATTAGAATGAATTGAGATTCATCATAGTTAATCGGGATTCGGAATGAGATTCATTTCAGAAGTAGATACAACATAGAGATTCCTGTCAATTAGGTTTAATTTTGTATCGAATCGAGTTAGGTATTTGATGTATCGTAAGATACTGATAAGCATGGTAAAGGGTAATTGGAAATTTGTTGAATTTTCTGATAAAATGAAGGAATAAGTAATTTGACTTATTTGGTTTAATTTTGTTGCTTCATGACGTCATTTGATCTATATAGCCTATTTACATGGTGAAATAAGGCCTGTTTGTTGTTTCTTTGTATGCGTAATAGAAAATCAGCCACTAATGTGATTTATGGGCTGTTCTATGTATGTCCAGGAAGATGTTTTTCAGTTCGTTGGTGTTCCCTTGGTTCGAAATGCTTTAGCTGGTTACAACACTTCAATTCTGTCATATGGCCAGGTACTTATTGATGCATTGTGTGTTGTATTTTTGAACTTTCAAGTGAGAAAAGGTTTAGCATTTGTTATGGAAATATTGAGGTTAATGGTTATTAACCCTTCCATATATGTATTGTACTTCTTTACTAGTCTGGAAGCGGAAAGACTTATACAATGTGGGGTCCGCCAAGTGCCATGGCTGAGGATCCCTCACGTCATAGTCAACAGGGAATTGTTCCTCGGATCTTCCGAATGTTATTTTCTGAGCTTGAAAGAGTATGTTCTACTTCCTACATTAATTATTATTATTTTACTAAATTTCTGCATTATGGTATTTTGAATTTTGACTGCTTGAGTTTGAATTGCTAAATTAGGAGAGACTTATGTCTGACCAGAAACAGTTCAGCTATAAATGCCGTTGTTCTTTTCTTGAGGTAAGTTTGAACTTGAATGTCATTATAAAGCTTCCGAATGTAGCAGCAAGCTTGTCCCTTGGAGTTGCTAATGCATTTTTTGCTCCTTTTTTTCCTTGTTTTGTCATAGATATATAACGATCAAATTGGGAATTTACTCAATCCAAATCAGCAGAACCTTGAGGTAGGGGTATACTGTCATCTTTTGTTAAATTAAATAAGATATTATTTTCTACTCCAGTTTTAAGTGTTGCATGCTAATTATAATTATGGCTTGGTCCATGTCATGTTGTAGATAAAGGATGACTCCAAAAATGGGTTTTATGTTGAGAATCTGATAGAGGAATATGTCACATGCTATGATGATGTCGCACAAGTTCTGATTAAGGTAGAGAAGCATTCTAGCATTTTACCGTCGAAAGTCAGATTTCTCTATGCCATTTATTAGAAGCTGAATACTTGTTTATGTTAGCTGATATACTTGTCAAGCAATTGTATGCATTTGCCTTCGTTTTTTTGTTTAACATATTTGTTCAAATCTTGATCAGCTATATTTGTTTGTGCTGCAGGGCTTTTCAAGCAGAAAAACAAGCTTAAATTCTAATAGCTCTAGATCACATGTCATTTTCACTTTTGTCATCGAGTCTTTGTGTAAGGTAATGCCATATTTTATAACAATTCTACCTAACATTTCTAGCATTGGTGTGAGGAAACTATGGTTATGATGCTAAATATGGGTTTCATTAACTGATTCTTCAGGGCACCACAAAGGGTTTCAGTAGTTTAAAAGCTAGCAGAATCAGCCTTATCGATCTTGCCGGATTAGATGGGGATAGTGTTGACAATGGGAGCAGCCAATGTCAATGGGAAAGCAGACATGTAGAGAAATCGTTATCTCAGCTTGGGTAAGATCCCATGACTAAGGTCCTGTTTGGATAAAGAACGTAATTAATTGTCTATCGCACAAGCACGTATCATATAAGTGCTTATGTATACATTATTTCTATAACAAAGGATAAAATAAAGTGAAATTGTTTTCATATAACCTATAAGTTGTTTTCATAAGCTATCCTAGAGAGGTTATGAAAATAAGCTGAAAACAGCTTATGGACATGTCAAATGTTTTTTTCATAAGCTCTACTAAACAGTCTCACAAGTGCTTATGTCAGTTAATGAGCTCAAATAAGCCAATACAAATAGGCCTTAAATGACTTCTCATTTCCTATTTATATTTTCTACTAATACATGTTTGGATGGGTTTTTCAATAAGTTGAAACATAAAAGTAATGAATTATCTTTGTATTTTACTATGTCAAACTATTGCTACTTTGCTACTTAATTCCATATATTTGTAACATTTTTCTTCTTCTTTGAAGAGCATTGTCTGGCTGCTTGTGGATTAGTTGCTTGTATCACTAGTTAATAACCAAGTCCATCACCTTGATTGTTTTCTATTTGTAACTTTTGCATTTCATTGATGCAGGCATTTAGTGGATGCTCTTACGGACAAATCTCAGTCTAGAGAAGATGAAGACATTCCACACAGTAACTCCTGTTTAACTCGATTGCTACAAGAATCACTTGGTGGAAATGCTAAACTCTCAGTAATATGTTCCATCACCCCTCATAACAAGTACTACCTCCCTTCTTTTTTATAACTATCTTTGACACTTTTCACATATATTAAGAATAGTTAGCAATGTCATTAATGTGTACATTTTTGTGTATAAATATTACTAAATTTCGAAATGTGTATATGTATTAAATTCTAACTTTCCATGACAAATTGGTAGTAATTATAAGGGATATATTTGTTTTTTTTATAAGCTATATTTGGAAAAAGCTAATGAATGTATCTATTAATTTGAAAAGGTGCTTATATTTAGGGACAATATTTTAAGAGGGGGTTTATCATTAGGGACAAAGGTAGTATTTACCTGGATCAAAGAGCATAGTTTGTCTGTCTATAGAGTAATAGGAAAGAATTGAGTTCTAGAGATAAAGATTCAACTTTTTGATTGTAGGAGCAATGATGAAACAGTCTGCACACTCAGATTTGGGGAGAAAGTAAGATCCATTAGAAACAAGCCAATTATTAATGTAATAAACGAGGCTGACGATTTGAGTGGTAAAATCCGACACTTGAAGGTAAACTCCTGGACTTTTTAATTGAAACAGTTTTAGAAGGATTAGACTGATGCAAGTCTGTGTTTTCTTTGGTTCAGGAAGAACTTATTAGAGTGAAGGCTGGTGATATCCATAGCTCAGTTGGGGGTAAGAATGGATGCTTCCAAGGACATAATGTGCGGGAAAGCCTTAATCAGTTGAAAGTCAGCTTAAATCGCTCTCTACTCCTATCTAACTTAGATAATAATACTGGTGTACCTGTAAATGTCGGCGAGGATGACATACAGCAATTACGCCAGCAAATCGATGAATTAGATAGTTCATGTGAAGGGATTCCAAAATACATTTCTGTCGGTGAAGATTGTGTTCAGTTTTATTCTTTTGAGGAAAATTATGATGCAGACACAACCATAGGTGAAGAAAATTCTGTTGGTGATAGCATTTCAGTCATTTCATGCAGAAAATCTCCAATATTTGATGGACCAGAGTTGTCCGAGTCTCCAAAATTCAGAAATAACCAAAGGAAAAGCGTGACTTTTTCATCGAGTTATCTAGGAAGTAGGAACAATGTTTCTGAGAGTTCATCTTTCGGGAATGACCTTTCAGGAAAATCGTTTAAACGGGGTGAGCATATGCAAACTTCATTACAGTCAGGCAAAGCAGAGTCCTTGGCAGAAAGTCTCCAGAGGGGATTACAGATAATTGATTATCACCAACAGAACTCAGCTTTGAACAAATCTTCAAGCTCTTTTTCCTTTGGCCGTTTAACTTTGACACCATGTCCAGAAATCGACAAGGTTGAACCTTTTGATCAAACAATACAACAAAACATTTCTAATGATGAAGTAACTTCGACATTCCTTTGTGCATCTTGTCGTACAGATTTAACAGATAAAGTTCCAAAAGTATATTTCAACTTAATCTCTACAAATTTCTTTTTCAAAACTATTTTTTTTATTGACTTTATTTCTCCTTTTTCGCTTTTGAAGCATTTGGAAAGTGTAAGGGCAAAAGACCACATGAGAGAGAAGGAGCTCGAGAGTGTTTGTAAGGAGCAAGCAGCTAGAATTGAGCAACTAAATCAATTGGTATTAAGATTATACCTTCCTGAATTATGTTTGTGGCTGGCTTCTTCATTTACTGATAATGTGCATTTGTTTCCAGGTGGAGAAATTGAAAGGAGAGAAAAATCTGAACTCCATTTCTGTGTATGATCAGTGTGAAGAGTATAGCTCCATGAAGGATGAAAACAAGGTCAATTGTTGTCTTTAATTTAATTTAATTTTATACATATAAAGGCTATCCAGATGATGGTTTGTTCTGATTTGATTTGATTTCTTCTTTTGTCATTTGCAGCTTCTGAGGGGCACTTCCGCAAATGGTCATTTGCTATATATTATAGAGGAAAAATGTGAAGATAAAGAAGTCCTAGAAGAGTTAGATCAGAGAGACATCTCTTTTGATTCAACTGAGAAAGAATCACTACTCAAGGAAATTCAGAGTCTTAGGAGCAAGCTGCAATCATATAGTGATGCGCCAGTCAAAATTTCTACAGACAAACTGAGAACTTCTTTAATGTCAAGATCCATACAACTGCAAAAAAGTGGTGTATTTTCTCATGATAATAGGAATGAGGAGCTGGAAAATGAAAGAGAGAGATGGACAGAAATGGAAAGTGATTGGATTTGTCTTACTGACGAACTCAGAGCTGACCTTGAGTCGTACCGCTGGCGTGCAGAGAAGTTGGAAACTGAACTGAAGTTAGAGAAGAAGGGTACAGAAGAGATGGACGATGCACTAAAAAGAGCTGTTCATGGGCATGCAAGAATGGTAGAACACTATACCGATCTTCAAGAAAAATATGATGACTTGGCTTCTAAGCATGATGCTATGATGGAAGGGATAGCCGAGGTGAAGAAGGCAGTGTTAAAAGCCTCGAAAAAAGGTAAAGCACGCTTTGCCAAATCCCTTTCTTCTGAGCTTTCTGCATTGAGGTTGGAGAGGGAAAGGGAGTCAAAATTATTGAAAAAGGAGAACCAGTGTTTGAAAATACAACTTCGAGACACTGCTGAAGCTGTTCAGGCTGCCGGGGAACTACTTGTTAGACTAAGAGAAGCTGAACAAGCAGCATATGTTGCAGAGGTACAATTCTATCATTGACCGAGAAGATTTTTTATAAATGTTGCATTGCATATTTCTGACTCATTTATTGTTTATTACATTTCTTATGTTATACAGGAAAACTTTGCAAATGTGCGACGAGATAACGAAGAGTTAAAAATGCAAGTAGAGAAGCTAAGTAGAAAACACAATACAGAGATTAATACCATGAAGCAGTATCTTGCAGAGAGCAAATTGCCAGAGTCTGCATTGAGGCCACTGTATCAAGAGGATTCTGATATGAAACACAATAACACAACTTCTTCCTATGCTTATGATGATCAAGCATGGAGAGCAGAATTCGGAGCGATATATCAGGAGCATTACTAATTCATCGATGCTGCAATCACCTGTTTGTCCGGAAGTAGATCCTACTTGGATCGAAAGGAACCCGTAAAGTCAATTTTTAGATATTTTTTCAAGTTGTGATCTATCAATCAACACTTGGTCTGTGGGAAGTATAATTCTTTGTTTGCTTGTATACTAATAAGTAATATAGTAGTACCATTGAATTCTTGTCGTTACCACCTTGAATTTTAATGTGTAAGTAAAGCTCCTCATGCTTTCTTCTTCTTAGAAACTATCGACTAAAAGATGTGGACAGAAAGGTCTGATTTTTATTCTTATTGCAATCATGAAGTTCTATGTTATGAAACATATGCCTTTGCCAAAGTTAAAGCATTATAAAACCAAGTGAATTACATGTAACTTTTTCGTCCTTATTTCAAAGTAAAAAGGAACATTTCAAGTCATTAAAATTGAACTATCATAACACGATGCAAACAACATTTATTACATATGAATCAAACATGAAAAATCAAAAATGTCTTGAATCACCCATCTGTTCAAAGGTCTCATATTGCTCTTTATTTGAGAATTGACGCATCAAAGCAGACACTGAAATATGGAATGTCATCATTGTTGAAAGGCCACAAGGAGAATCTGAATTATCCCCATGAGTTCCTATGTATTCAAAGCACAAATATTATCAATAATATAGAAACTATTAACCATTTTTAATGATCTGACGATTATAATTTGATTGACATTATAATTTTTCTAAAAAATTGGGGAAAGGAGAAATTGTTATTAAAAGTGACGCTAATGACCATTTTACAACCGTTTTTGAGCGAATTTGAAAAAGTTACACTGACTGTGTATATATAAATCACAATTGGAAAAACACATACCTTTATCACCAACGTCGGTCATCTATTTCTACAAATGGAACCTTCTCTACGATCCATTGATGTTGTCCTCGAAACACGATCAATGCTTTGCTCAAACTCATCAGTCATGTTTATGATATGACAAACTTTAAGCCTTGGCAAGTTGTAGACACCACAAGGCACCTCCATCAGTTGTGGAATAAGAACTAACTTGAACTTCTCTAGAGAGGACAATGCTCCTTCACCAATTTTGATGGATTTCAAATTATACAAGCGCCTAAATACCAGTTGCTTGAGACTCTTAAACCCTTCATCTTGAAAATGCAAATGTTCACCTTCATATGCACGAAAGAGAATGCTAAGGTATAACAAATTCGGAAGATCTTTCAATGATTTCAATGGATCATGAGTTAACATGGAATATGACAAAGACAATTTAACAAGGTTTTGAAGCTCTCTAATCCAATATGGAAACCTCTCCAACTTCCCTACAAGGCGAAGCTTCTGAAGTCTATGTAATGATACATCGAAATTCAAAAAATCAATGACTTCATCTCCATCTATTGCAGCAATGTATAGCTTCTCCAAGTGTTTCATCTCATATATGGAAGAACATATAGCTTTTGTGTATTCTTTCTTAACATTAGTCAACCCCAACATTTTTAACTGCTTGAGCCTCTCAAGATCGGTAATCAGCTCGACTCCACGATGATCTGCTTGCACTTCGCGTAGCGTTTGCAGGGATGCTATGTCTCCAATACCATCATTCAGTTGAATTCCATATCCAACACCTTTAGACATATCATAAGCTAGAAGGTGCCTTAACTTTTGAAGCTTGTTAATCTCTTTTGGTAACTTGCGCACCATAGTTTGCCTTAAATCTAAGGTCTCTAGGTTATGAAGCTTACCAATAGATCCTGGGAGATTCCTTACTTTTGTATTTCTAAAGCTTAAATATCTCAAATGGAATAAATCCCCTAAATTTTTTGGAACATACTGATTCAGTGCAACATCTTCAAAATCAAATACTTTTAGTAATTTGAACTTTGAAGGGATACTTTCTACAAAGGAATCTGGTAACTCTTCATTTTTGAAAACATGCAGTGACCGAATGTTTGAGCATTCAACATTTCTTGACAGTAAAGTGTTGGAACTGGTTGATATTGTTAGGCGACGAGTCATCAAGCTTAGGACTGACTGGTCCTCATTATCGTGAGCAAAGTTGCAAAAGCTTAGGTCCTGAATTTTATCAAGGATCATTTCTCGTATTAAGCCATGAACATGACAACTTCTAGCTTTGCCATTACTTGAAAAAGAAGATACAAGAACCAAACTTCTATGGATCAATTCTGTTAAATATTGTTCCGCAATTTCTTCCACCATTTTTCCTGTTTCCTCTTTGACAAACCCTTCCGCTACCCATTGTTTAATTAGTCTCATGGTGTTAACTTCAGAGTTTCCAGGAAATATTCCAAAGTATAAGAAGCATTGTTTGAGATTGTAAGGTAAATCATGAAAACTAAACCCTAAAATCTTTGTTATAACATGTATACTGGGATTGTTGTCCAACTCTAAACTCAAATTATCACTAAACTTTTCCCATTCATGAAGTGAATATCTTTCTTTGGTAGATAAAAGACCACCAATAGCCACAATTGCAAGTGGCAAACCCTCACATTTTTCAACAATTTTAGAAGATACATCTCTCAGATTTTCAGGACATAGTCCTTTCAAGTCAAAGAATGCCTTCTTATAAAAAAGCTCCAAAGATTTTTCATGATTCAAAGGTTTCAAATCATGCACTTCAAGAAAAAAAGAAGACCTCTTACAAGATGAGGCAACATCAATCTTTCGAGTTGTGATTAATACCCTACTTCCTTTTTTACTATCAATCAAAGAAAATCCAATCTCATTCCAAAATTGTTCATTCCACACTTCATCAAACAAGATGATATACCTTTTGTTTTGCAAGAAGTCTCTCACTTTATCAATTAAAGACTTTCGATCCATTTCAGAAATTCCACAAGGAAGAGCTTCTCCTGTTTGTTTGTAAATGTTTTGCAAAATGTCCCTCAGAAACCCTTCAACTGCGTGTCGAGACGCTGTGATCCATACACGACAATCAAAGTATTCAATAACCTCTTTGCTGTCAAAAACTATCTTGGCAAGAGTTGTTTTACCTTGCCCTCCCATCCCAACCACCGAGACGACAGTGAGCTCTTCTCTTCCCTTTATCAACAAATTAACCAATTCAACCCTTGGGGCTTCGAACCCTACAACTTGAGCTTCTCCAATGTAAAATGGAGCCTCTCTAAGGTTGTTCAATATGGTGTTTTCGTTTGCTGCAGAACTACTTGATCCTTGTGTCAAAGATGATTTGATTTGGAGGAATCCATGGTTTTTTCCACTAGTATCCTTCATTGCGCTAACTAGCGACTTAATGTCCTGAATCTTGTAAGCTATTTGTAGACGAAGAATCTTGGTTTTGAAAAAGTCATTAGTCTCATGAAGTAAGGCTGCACATCCAGGATCATGAGGCTGTTGTCCCTCACATATCATATATTCATCAATGACATCTTGTATGCGAAAAGATGCTTCTCTTAGCTGTCTGATCTTTACTTTGATTCCGTCGCGCGTATTGTCTTCTTCAGCTTCGGTCATTCTATCTGCATTGTTGATGGAGTTTTCAATACTTTCTAGTTCATTTTTCATGTCTGCAACTTCTTTTGGGACACCTCTTATCATATTGGTTACTTCCTTTAATAGTGGAAGCAAATGGTCCCGAGCTAACGGAAGCAACTGATCGCAAGCGAAGGAGAGTACAGCGTCACACATTTTGTTGTGTCTATGGTTTCTGCTAATTAACGGTGAGATTGATGATGGAGAAAATTATAGCATATATGTTCTTCAAGCTCTTTGAATAGTTAAGTCTATGGTGAGAAAGACATTGACTTTGACTTGGACTTGCTTTTCTCTATCATTGTTTGATATTTATTGAGCAACTTCAGATCTGCCATAGTAGCCATACAAAATAAATTCATTTTGGTTTTGGTTGAGGTTGGTGATTTGTTGTCCACACTTCTTTGATTTCTTTCTTATGATAAGTTATGACTGGCTACAAGTAATTTAAACTCTTTATTATATTTTTGTTTAAATTACACTATTTTTGAGGTTTTAAAATGAAAAATCAATTACTAAATGATTGAAGCCGATTTCTTACATTTTATTTTTCAATTGATAATAAAAAAAAACATTGAATTTTTGTTGAGACGATGTATATCGTAGATAAGTTCTTTCTTTTTTTTTTTTTTA
>Ga0228710_1003855_pt1 | contig 23789 bp, 12 predicted proteins | sample MedpolnodulmetaG_FD_177995 | JGI IMG/M metagenome (GOLD analysis project Ga0228710, IMG submission 177995) | Root nodule microbial communities from Medicago polymorpha collected in Santa Monica, California, United States - pink nodules | ecosystem: Host-associated > Plants > Roots > Nodule...
CAAGACTCAATCTTTTGAATATTTGTTCCTGAAATAAAATAACTTGCAATTGAAGTAAAATAGCTCTAAAAGGAAATAAAAACATATTAAATCTAAATAAAATAAACTTAAATATTATATAAAAAAACACTAATTATCGACTCATTATTGACTCATCAGAGCTCATTTGTTGGTTTCTTTGGCGGCTTCGCCTCCTTAAGACATGAGGTCTTTGAAGGGGGCTTGTCTATCCATAAAAGCAAACTCCCATTTCTCCGCCTCACCAATCTTGTTATTACTCCACTCCCACAAGTCGGTGTTAACGGACAAACTTCTTTCAATAAAACATGAAGAAAACAGTCGGGAATTAAGCCAAGACACATGATGTTGGAATGTAGGTTAAGTGATGGAGCATCCTGAATTGGGAAATATGTCTCACATGCACCACCCATTTCAGGCAAAGTCAATAAAACAACGGCTCTACCAATTTTTTCGTGTCATCATTTTATTTTTTGGTTCCTTTTATTGAAAGGTTAACTGCTTCTCCTGAATCCACCATGGGCGAGCCTGCTGCTCTAACGGTTGAGGTATGTACTCTTCTTAATTCAAGGCATGTTATCAACTAGTTATTATGATTTATCTATTTTAAGCAAATGATTTTTTTATGCAACATAAAGTCTTTTTGTACACTTTATAAAGGATCTTTGTTGGAATTATGTCCACAAAAACACATCTACTAAATAACTAATATCTAACTGAGAACTAATTTTGTGTTGCTTCCATTAAGTCTCAGGTCTTGTTTGGTCTGTAGTTGAAAATTCTTAGGTCCATTTTGTGTCATTTATATTTTGTTAAAGAGAAATGATATTTGTACAACTACTTTGTGATAAGTTTTAGACAACTTTCTCTCTTATACTCATATTATATTTTTACTCTCTCTCTTTCTTTTTCTCTCTCCATTGTTCTTGACCAATGAAAAGAGAGAAAAGAAAGGTTGTCAAATAGATTGTACCAAATGGTTGTTCAAATATCATTGCTCTTTGTTAAGGTATGAATCAAATCAACCGAGTCTATCAACTATTACTCACGCAGTCCCTACAACATTTTGTGTTGGAACTGGCATTGTTTAAGTTCATGTGCAAATTGTTAAGTTCTTGTTGTGATCCTATTTGTATTGAAGATAGAAAATTGCTCTTCTCACAACAAAAAACACTCACTCTCAACTAAATGGACGATAGTACCCATGTGTGACTTAAGTCACGCTCGGTACTTTCAGCGTGAGTTAACTCACGTCGGTTGTAAACCCAGCGTGACTTAACTCACGTTGCATGTTGTTATAGAACATCAACTCAGAAACACAACCATTCACTTTCTAAACATTTCAAAACTTCATCAAGTGCGATTTTAAACCCTTCAAGTACGATTTTCTTCATTCTTGCGTCATTCAAAGTCAATTTCTCCCATAAAATCAAGTAAGTGTTTGCATTGCCTTTTTTCGTTGTTTAAATTTTGGTATTTTTGGAGATATTTTCATTTTTAGGTTTTTTGAAAGTTTATTTGCATGTTAGTTTTTATGATTGTTAGTGATGAATTAAGTTAGGAATTGTAGTTTAGAAGTTGATTAGAGTTGGTTTGATTGAAATGTGGTAGGTTGGAGTTAGGAATTGTTAGAAATTGTGTTAAAATCTAGTTAGAAATTCTTTGTTTTTGGCATTGTTGATGATGAAATTAGTTAGAAATTGATTTGTTAATGTTGATTATAGTGAGTTTAAGTGCAATGTGGTAGTTTACATATTGAAATGACACGACCGAAATGATATTTGTGCTGATATAAATTTGTCTCTGTGTTTGAAGGGATGTGTTTAGCGTACTTCCGGAAGCTTATTCCGAGGATGCTATGTCTGGAGTACGAGCGTGCTCACCCGCTTACGGCTAGATGGAAACCCCTAAGGGGCTATTATGATCATGGATGTAACATCCTAAACCCTTAAAGCGATAAATCATGCAAATAATATAAATCATATAAGGGTTTAGATTCTACTTCTTCTATAAGTTCAACATGCATAAATAATTTTTCTCAAAACATCGCAGCAGAATAATAATAACATCTCATCAACAGCTAAATAAAACATCTCCAAAGTAGCCATGTAACATAATCATACTAAATCATTAAATATAAAATCTCAACATACTGAGCGAATAAAAATCTCCACAAGTCATAAATGAAAAATAAACACATAGACACCCCTAAATCAGAGCCCGGCTCTAAGACTCCAGAAGCAAAACGAGTTAGCTCCAAGGCTAACCTCCAACAACTCACCAAGCTAAAGCAAACTATTAATGCACGCCGTCTATCCATCCATACGAATAAGGTAGGCGGTCAACCAAACGACCACTGGGGGTTAGTTCACAATTCATAATTAAACATGATCAAATTAAGGTAAACGACATAATTAATTTTCAAATGATTAAACATCTCAACGACAACAATAATCATCAAGTATACAATCCACCAATTTTTCACAAATTCAATTAATCACCAAGAACATAAGCAAGTATAACACTTGTCAAGTTATGCAATGCGCCTAGACACAACTTTATATGAAAGTGGTACTAGTCATCATCAAGGTCATCACCTCAAGATACAAATGTATCATAAACATCCCCTCTAAAGATCGCCTCTTGAATATAAAGTATTCTAAACATCACATCTAAACACTTGTGAATGCATGGACATATGACACAACAATGCATATGTTCATACAATGAATCACCAACACAAGCACCAACAATTTCCATACATGCAATCACCACCAAAATTATCACCAATTTGCATGTAAGAATACACCACCAAGAATAAATCACCAACATGAAAATCATCATCAACATTTAACACCTCAAATAAACGATAAAATTTCAAATTCGCATTTCACGTAAAAGACGGATATCTATCCATATTATGACATTTATCATATTAACATCCAATCATCATCAATTAATTCACATTTTATCATACTAACATGACAACGTTCGTCTATGTTTATAAAAACTAGCATTTTTCGATTATTCCACCAAAATCAAAGTAACCAAGTTCAAATGCCTCAACCAAGTACATACACAATTCATATATGAGTGCAGTAGTATATGCCAATTCCGATTAATTCCAAAATTCACCTAAGTACATATCGTTTTATCAATTTTCCAAAGAATTCCAATTTTTAAGCAAAACCATGCTAAAGTTCACGTACACCATCCAAAACATTTTTATAATTCAAGGCTACAGTAAACAATCCTAACCCTACATTTTTCCTTTGAGAAAAACGAGTTTTGGAAAATTATGTATTCTTGAGCATTTTCAAAAAAATGTGTGATATGATTCACAAAACCAAGTTCAATCAAATTCGTTTGATATTTCCAAAGATTTAGAAAGCTTTACAACAGTTAAATACATCAAAAGAATCAGTTTGAAACAGTTCGGATCGATCCCCGAGTGCCCAGAACACCCAAAACATGGGTGTCTGTTCTTTGCAACTCGCCACATCAAGTAACTACTAGCTATAGCGAGCTCACCAAAACAGGTCATCCTGTTCTTGGGTTTTCCTCTCGGGAAACCCTCAAATTTCACATCAAAACCCCATTTTTTATCCCTCCTTGACCCAAATTCGTCCCTAAAACTTGTACACTAATTTATTAACATCAAAAGACAATCAAAACAACAACAAATATGAAATCATAACATCAATTTTCACCAAAATTTTCATTATGTTCATTTTTCACCAAAACCCTCAATTTTCATTCAAACTTCAAAAACAATCACACCAATTCGAACCCCATCAACATACAAACATAAATAAACATTTATGAAGTGAATCCAAACATATTTCAACAACAATCACTCACCAATTCATGATTTCACTCAATTAATCAAAAATCATCAAAACAACGTATCAACAACAACAAATATGAAGTTTAAGCTCTTAACATAACAATTTCATGAAGTTTATCATACTCACAAATTCACTTAAATTAGGAGCACGAATTTCATCATTCAAAAATCACAAAAGTCACAATTAACACAAAACCACTTAAACCCATAATTGAAAATATAAGATTATGATTTAATTGATGAAAGGAAACCATCCCCCTTACCTCTAATCTTCAAGAATCCTAACTTTTCCTTCACTGTAGCTCCTAGCTCTTCAAACCCCGAGCTCTCTCTCTCTCTAACTGCCTCTTGATCCACTTCTCTCTACCTCTCTCAAAATATTTTGTGAAGTGAATGAAATGAGTAGAAAACCTAATTTTTCTCTTAGTGTTATGTTTATATAGTCACCACATAATTGGGTTAGATTTCTAATTGTCTTAATGAGCTCAATATTCTTACCAACTAATTCACTAAAGTTACTACTCACTTTAACCGTTAAAATAACGAATAATTTCCGTCTCTAAATAATTACCCGAACTGCCTAGTAACTTAGTAAAAATAATTATTCCTACTTAAAACACAAAAAATAACCTTCTCAATAAAATGACTAATTTACCCTTGCTCACTAAATGACCAAAATACCTCTGAGTCTAAAAATGGCTAAAATACCCGTCTTAAACCAAAATCCACTAATCCCGAATAAAATTCACACAGAGACAAATAATCGCACACAAGCGCATATAAACACACATAATAAATAATTAAAATATTCTAGTGAAAAATGGGCTGTTACAATGGACACTACAGAGGCCTCATTGATTTGATGGAGAATGTTAATGTCATCTCGAGGTCGTACGAGGATCGACGAGACATCAGGACTTTTCAGGACATATGCTGGTACTCCGGATGGATCATGACCGGCAAAGAAAGGATGTGACATCACTTGTCGGAGCGGGTTCTGAGGCAGTACGGTTATACCCAGACCATTCCCTAACTTCCTACAGCGATTGAGGATCTTGAGCCAGAGGATGTGGTTGTCGTCTTTTCAAGATTTTATGGTCCATGTTGATGACAGTCCGTCATATCACATTTCTAGAGTGCTTTTGGTTAAGTTTTTAGTCTATTTTTATTAATTTAATATTTAATTTAGAGTCTTTTTGAATAAATTGTATTTTTTTAATGTATTGAGTCAAGTGGATTATCATTAGCTATTATTATTTAAAGAGAAGCAATATGGAGGGCTGAACAGCAAAAAGGACGTGGCTGAACATTGGCCCAATAGAAAATTATTAAGATAATTTGGTTTTGATTTGGATAGGACTCTTTGGATAGTCATGTTGGCAAAGAAGTGGATGGCAACTAGGTCACAAGGAAGCATTATAAAAGGGCACTACACAATAGCCAAGAACAACACGTATTGGAAAAAAAATTAGTAGCACACTTTTGGATGACATTTTCTAGAGAGAAACACAGAGTAAGGTGTTAGAAGTAGATTCTTACCAAGATTTGTTGAGACATCATGAATCTTAGCATGGAATTTTCATCTTTCTTTCATCCTTTGCCAAGCTTGCATAGACATATGTAGCTACATCTACCCTTGTGGGTTTTGAGGTATTCAAACAAGCCATTATGTAAACTCTTGATCTTTTAATATATGGTTCTAGCTTATTTATTCAATATTGTTGTTATTCTTGTATTTAAAACTTTATTGAGATTTGAAATGATATTGAAAACTACTTTTGGATCTAGGAATAGAATAACAATCTATCTAAGTTTTCATTCTAGACATAGATGTTAATCTTTGATAATCACTTTTAATGTAGAACTTAATGCTTTTGGATCAATTAATAGATTGGGAAATCATCGATTAAATGATCCAATCGACTTTGTGATCGTTTAAATAGTTTGAGAAATCGACATTTAAACGATCCCTTAGAAATAACGATATTATTTGGACACGAATGATGTTGTTGAGTGATTGTGATAATATCGTTTAAAGAGCTAGAATCCGTTATTTGATCGTAGATTGCAGTTGTTACGCTTGGTTGAGTGTCTCTGACCCCAAACGAGATGGTCCTATCTCTTCTCTATTTATTTTATGTCAAATAGTTTATATAGGTTTACACAAACACACATTTTAAATCCATACACTTAGATAAATATTGATTGTTGAATGGCTTGAATATCGCGCTAGTCGCTGTGGAGACGATATACAATACTTAATTTTCATTGATAGAAAAATACTACATCACATGTCCTTAGCTAGGAGGAGAGGGGCCAGCTAGTCCCAGAGGACAAACTGTGGAAGTATGTGAGGGGGTACATAAAATGGTTTTACCGTGTATCCCATCCTGTGTTTTCTCAGCCTGCTCCCGTTGATGAGTACACAGCTCCTGCCCCTCCTTACGAGGAGGTTATTGTTGTGCAGCAATGGCCCAGACAGGTTTCCGACCCACTCCAGATCATCGACAACGTCAAGAGCATAGTGGATAGTGCTATGGAGGTTCCAGATGTATTTTTAAATCCTCCCTTTGCTGGCATTATGGAGGGCATCCAGTCGGAGTATTGCATGATGCAGGAGGAGCCGGTTCCGCGGAGGAGGACTAGGAGCCATAGTCCACAGGGGTAGAGTCTTGTTCTAGCGTTTTTAGGTCATTTGTATATTTGTAGTTATTTTATGACATTTTGGCCGATTTTCATGTATTATATTTACACTCGCGTCAGTGTGCAATTTGATGACTTTTTCATTAGTTTATTGGTTTAATTTTGCATAATTTTTGGTTCTATTATGCATATGTTAATTATGAATAAATGAGTGAATGGCTGAATGAATGATTGAATGAATGATAAAAACATGTATTTTTGAGAGGAATAGATATATGAATGAATGAAAATTGAAGGAAAGTAGGGAATAATGTGTTTCTGCTGTTCTGGTAATGGACATAACCATAACGTGACTTAAGTCACGTTGGATATAACTTACATGAGTTAAGTCACGCTGACCTGTAATGACCGTGAGTTAACTCACGTTGTAGTTCAACGTGACTTGGTTTAACACATGGGTGACTTAAGTCACGCTGAGGATATTTTCGTCTGTTTGTATGAAAGTGAGCAATTTTTGATGGAAGAAGAGCCATGTTCTTGAAGATATAGGATTGGTCCAAAATCCGTCGGGGCTGGGTTAGACCATCGAGCCTAAAAAAAATTATACGATCAAAGCTAAATAATTTCAAACAAGTTGCAGCGGTTGAGTGGCATGTTGTAGTGCCTTATAGAAATGTAGTTTTACATAAAAACAAAAACTAAAGGAAAAATAAAGGCTTAATTACACTTTTGGTCCTCGCATTTTGACCAGCTCACGAAAATGGTCTTGTCTCTTTTAAATCGAACAAAACCGTCCTAAACTATCATGTTTTTTTGCAGTTTTAGTCCTACCTCCTATTTTCAACTCCAGAAACACAGAGAAATGACAGTGTTAGGCAGTTTTAGACCTACCCCCTATGCTCAACCATGAAATAAACAAAGAATAAAACATGTGGGTACAAGGAATCTACTCTTTTCAGCACACTAACAAAAAAACCCTAATTTGAAACATATCTTAGAAATTAGGGTTTTTTGCTTAGTGTGTCGAATAAAGTGGATTCCTTGTACCCACATGCTTTATTCCTTGTTTATTTCATGGTTGAGCATAGAGGGTAGGTCTAAAACTGTCATTTCTCTGCGTTTCTGGAGTTGAAAATAGGAGGTAGGACTAAAACTGCAAAAAACATTAGGGACGGTTTTGTTCGATTTGAAAGAGGCAGGACCATTTTCGTGAGCTGGTCAAAATGCGAGGACCAAAAGTGTAATTAAGCCAAAAATAAATGTAACTAAGGGTCCATTTGTTGTTTTTTTTTAATGGATTAAGAGTTCATTTGTTGCAGATTATTAAAAAAATGATTTGTTATTTTAATAATTTAAGATTAGTTTTAGAGGTTTTTTAAAAAGTTGAAGTTATTTATGTTTGTTTACGGTGATGAAAATCAATTTTTTAAAAAGTCAGTTATCAAGAATGATTTTAGATGAGATGCGCAAAATAATTTTTTATTTAAGTTTTTAGATCTTATTTTCAGATTTCTCTATTTCCTTTTTTTAAAATATGTAATAAATAAATGCATACTTCTTCTTTTTTTAAAGAAAATAAATGCATACGGTGGATTCTAGGGTGAACCATCAAATAAGTGGTTCACCGGTGGACCACTATTGTACACCATCTGATTTAAATTAAAAGTTTAGATGTGTTACAGACAAAATTGAGAACACAAGTATATTTCCACACTGTATCCTTGTTCTCATCTTTCTAGCGTTTGGCTATATGAATCTGATGAGTTCTACAACAGTAACACTGATGAAACCCAATCTATTGCCCACGCCCCCACCACCACCACCACCACAACCCCCTTCTTTTCCTTATAAAAAAAAAAAAACTTATTTTACTTCACCACCACTCCATGAACACCCTTTCTAAGATTTGGTTTTGATTCAAAAAGAAAACTCAATCTATAGTATGAATGGCAATAGAAGGAATTAGGTTGATGTCATAACTCACTCTATAATCCTTCGGTATACAATATATATTAAGGAGACAAAAAATGTTTGATATGAATTCTAATGTCTGGAGTTAACAGATGAAAAAGAAGGGGACATATTTATGTGTGTTTTTATTGTTGGGAAACAAGAATGTGAGAATTGGTGATGTAGCATCAATGCAGAAGTGGAAGGAAGAGGCAAGAGTGTGACTGCGTAAGGGAGGAAGAGGGGAAAAAATGATATAGTGTGGACAATGTATGGTAGGATCTATGGATTTGATGAATTTAATGGTTCTTAACTATTACTCATGGTGGTCCACCGGTGAACCGCTTATTTGATGGTTCACCCTAGAATCCACCTACTTCTAAAAGTGATTATTAGATTTTAAAAAATTCAGAAAAATGTCTGGCTCTAAATCAGTTGTTTGTATCTACCCATACTAGGCAGTTTCCACTCTTCCTTTCTTTCAGCATCAAGGAAAAAACAAATCAATGTGCAATTTTTATTCTCGATGAAAAAAAAAAAATTCCTTCATTCAGTTAAAATATATCGTAAACAACACAAATTCAAGTTTTAAAATTGAAATTGAAATTAAAGAATGAATTTGCGAACAAACTTACATTATACAAGTTAAAAGCATAAAACAAAAATGTTTTGTAAATCTGCCAAAATTAAAGTGGTCAAAATATTCATGTTTGTAATATTGATGCCCAAATTATTAATTGAATCGGTAATTAATTGAAGTTGATATATCAGTTTGAACCAAACAAACAACATAATGAAATAACGTTTATCGAGACAATAAATAAAACAACGACGTACTAAAACGTCAAAATTATGACAAAGAACGAAAGAAAACCAAATCTATATAAAGAACCATTTATTTAGATAAACATAGGGGAAAAAAATGAGGGATGTGGATGGATAATTACATATAAAAAAATTGCTCTGAATGCACTAATTACTATGAAGGAAGAAGAAGCAAGTGAGACGTAGAGAAAAAGTCGAGGAAGAGCTCTAGTTTTACACTCAAACCCCCTCTAGGTGCAATTATTTTTGTCCGTTCTTATAAGTTAAAATCCACAAAAAAAAAAAAAAACAAAAGATTATGCTAACTTATATTCCAAGTGCACACCACTAGAAAAAAAATGAGGCCATCACAAAAAAAAAAATCCAAGTGCACATATTAAAGATCTTAAAGTTATAAATTTTGCATGAAAAAGAAACTTCATACTTTTAAGAACTTAAATACAAGACGTTTGAAATAAAACTACTACATATAATTTCTTAACATTTACTCTAAAAATACACCTTAGCATTTTTCATAAATAAATAAAAATAAAGAATCTATCATTGAGAATATTTTTCATGGAGAATCTCCAACCCCACAGGTGATGGAGCTCTACGGAGCACATGGTGATGTCGAAGATATGTGCAAGAACTTATCATCTCTCTCACTAGAATTATTGGTCTTTTTTAATACATATCAATATCATGAATAAAATGGATAATAATTGAACATTTTTTTGTTCACGGTCACCAGACATATCATATTACAAGACCCTACATATAGGGCGTGCATTCATCTGAATATTTATTCAAGGTCACCTCACATGTCCACATTACTAGAGCTGTGAATATTTCAATTTTTTTAAAAAAATAAATAGTTGTAATGTACTAGAGAGCTATTTTTTTTTTCCATGCATGCTAAAAAGGATAAATGATACGAGTAAAAATTATTTTGCTACAAGACTATATTTATTAAAAATTGTATCTTTCATGTGTAATTTTGATTGACAAGAAAGAAATGAACTAATATTATGCTTATATGCAAATCAAAGCATATACATATCAAATAAAGTAACACCCATCAAATAACCACTCGTCTTTATGGAAAAAAATAACACCATCCCTAAATTAAGAGGAAAGGCTCTAACCTAGACATGTATGTATAGTGGCATACATACACTTTTTATGTCACTATACATACATTTTTTTCCCCTCAAAAATGTATGTACAGTGACATAAAAAAAACATGTATATATATATATATATATATAGATTGAAGCAATGACACATAGCAATAGAATTAAAGATAAGAATTCACTACAAGTACAAACTAGAAAGGCATCAACGAGAATTACAACATTGTATTGGTCTTCATCTAACCTGTCTCTCTTCCTCTCTCACACACACGCAAGTTCTCTCGCTAAGTAGCAAATCCTCTCTCTTGTAGGTTTTCTAGCACGAACAAGAAGAATTGAGATTCACACATACACCATCAGTCGTTGAGTGAGAGAATAAGACTGAGGCTTAGAGTTTTCTAGATCATGACCTAGAAACAATTAATATCTAAAAATAACTATGTGTTGACATATCATTAGATGAATATGAAAATAAGCACTTCATTGATAATATGCATAAGTTGGTAAAAAAAAAACACTCTGATTATGTAGGACTACATTTAAACATGTATGAATAGACAAATGCTTAATTATTTGAATTGTTAGGCACAAAAATGATAGAGATCGAGATGTGATATGTGAATTGAAATTGATTAATTAATAGTACATTGAGCATAAATAAATACAGAAAAAATTGCAAAAAATAAATAAAAATCAAAACGCTCCTCAAAGGAAAAGGTAAGGAAATTTCACCACGTGAAAGAACTAATCCCTTCATTATTTCAAAATACATTGAAAGACAACCTTTCCCATTCTGTGACTGACTTTTCACTAGGGCTCCACATAATTGAAATTCTTTCATTTTTTGCAAAATAAATTGCAAAAAATAACAACCGAAGTTTTTTTTTTCTTTTTCAATTATTGCTTCATGAATGAAACAAACCACACCACACATAAATGCAAATGATAGATGATTTTTATAAATCCCATTGCAAATGCCTCCTAGGGATACTGTAAGACACATTTATGGTCGTGGTTCCATCTGCACTTGGAGGGTAATATGGTGAATCTTCTGCATATTCAGTTGGTAGTGACATCCAATGCAAACTTGGCTTCCAATCTGCTTCTCTAAGGACCCTTAATATTTCCTTCAATACTACCTTGCTTCCTTCAGCTGACAAATGAACTCCATCCCTAATAAAAAATAATAATATTTGTCAGGTTATTGGATCTAATTTCTTCCGTTAGACTCAACCTCGTTAGTATCTTCGTTTATATAAACGATGATAGAAATATATAACACATATATACTCTTGTCATGAAAGAATAATAATAATGCCACGTGGATGTGAGTTGGGGTCTATGTGGAATAATTAGTTTAGGGTTTAGCTAGCAATAATGATGTGTATTTTTAATTGTATAGACAAAAGTTGATAGCTGCAAGTCAGCAACTAACAAATTCGGAGATGTTAAGGAAATAACTGTAGGATTAAAAAAATGTAGAAAAAGTAAAAGTGGAAAATACAAGGAATATTTATACTCACGTAAAGCTGACATCTAACCAGTCCTCTCTTTCCTGGATTGCAGACCAGAGATTAATAACTTTCAAATTCATCTCATCACATAGTTCCACCAGTGCCCTAGCATATATTCCACAATGTTCATTTGTTCTTCCAGTCTGGGTTGCACTGGACTCATCCAAGCCATAAAAAATGTTAGAAATGAAATCAGTTATTCTTGTTAGCTACAATTTTAAGATATAGTTTTTTGATATATTGTATTTTATAATTTCAAGCATGGTTTATGATATGTGATCTAGTAGAAATGTATGAGTCATGTATACAATTTAAAAGAAAAAATTATATTAGAAACAAATTCTATGAACCTGAGTTTTTTCTTGATTTGTACTTCACTGATGGGAGGAGAGGTGAGAAATATAAGGCGGATATGATCCGAGAGGCTCTGAAAAGCATTGTTATTTGTGTTAAACTTTGCACTAACAAATTATGAATCATATTTATTGATTTACTATGCAAAGAATCTTTACCTTAATAGTGTATACAAATTAAATCATAACTTAATAGTGTATACAAATTATTTACCTTTAGGTAGTTAGCAATCTTCCTCATATTTTCTTTATATTCTTCAATGGGAACATGAGGACCAAGACCAGATGGGTGGGGGTGAATTGAATCATTTCCACCAAAGTAGATAATTACCAATGATGGTTGGACATAAGCATCCTAAGTTGATTAAAAAAAAACATAACAACAAGACAAAATGGTCATTGCTTATATCTCAATCTTAGCATTAATCCAAGTAAGTATATTTGTGATTCACCATAACGAGTAATTAGTAATCACATTGTGTATAGCTAGGTCAAAATTTAAACAATCAAACAAATTAAAAAAAAAATTGAGTTAAATTATGTGCTAGATTCCTAAAACTAATAATTGTGTTAAGACATTTAGACTATTTCAATTAGTTGACTCCATTGATATGTGTAGACATTGCTCAAATAAAATAAAACAGCTAGCAATAATATTTATGGTTGAAAAAAATTAAATATTCAAGAGGATATTTTTTTTCTTTAAAAAAAAAGAGGATAACGATGTAATATATATTGAAAAGGAACCCAATGGAATATTCAAAAGGATACCATTTGAATCTGTTAGATACCTTAGGGAAAACTTCATCAAGAACCTCCAAAGCACGTCTTGAATTCCATCCAGAGTATCCCCTCAATACTATGTCCGCCTATATATATGTCAATATTATACATTAATTTATTAATTTATTTTCACCATCAATAATTACAAAACAAACAAAAAAATGCATATGTAAACCAAAATTCTCAAAGACTTATCAAGTCTATCAACTTATCAAGAAAAAGTGCTCAGAGAAAAAGTCCTTACACTTATCAAGTCTATTGTTAATAATATAAAATCCAACAAGAAAATAACTCTTAGTAAATTAATTATAGTAACTCAATATTTTCACTATTTTAATAGTTGGTCAATTCAGCTTCATTATACTTAGTGATTAGTTATTTAGAGGATAAGTTTTAAAATCACACCATTGGATTATACCTTGGAGGATAAGTTTCACTATATGTAAAGTGTACTTTTAACCCTAAAACACTCAAATAATATACAAAAATGTACTTGGAGAATATGAAAGAGTATATATAGTAGCAACTATGACTATTAAGAAAGAACCATAAAATGATATAGAGTAGGAAGAAAATGACCTTTCTAGCATACAAATTAGCTAGAATAGCACCCCAACCACCATTATCAAAACTCATCTGAATTATGGAGGAGCCAAATAGCACGATTTGAGGTCTCATTGGTCCTGCCATATTTTTATACTACGTTGTTATCTTATTTGGCTCCCTCTCACTCAAACACTACTCCTGAGATGTTGCACTATGTATCATATTGGAATCACAATTTATAGATGTGGATCTTATTATTTTTGATTATTTTTCTCCCTCTAGGGCCAGTTTGCAGTCCTTGCCACGTTATATGCTTGCCTACGTAGCTGGCAATCATAGCTTATTATATTCTCAAATTTTGCCATTTCAACATTATCCATGATTCAATGGGATGTAATATTACTGGTTCAACCAATTTAATTGAACTTTCGTATAAATAACAACCACATAATATTTTTATTTTAAAAACGATTGTTATTCAAGACCAACAAAAAAAAACTTGTTCACATGCAATAATTGTATTCATAGAATTTTTTTTTGGCTCAATTACTTGTGTCATTTTCATTAGCTTTTATTTTAGAAATGTTATTGTTTTGAAACTAAAAAGATAATTGATTTTACAAATATTTGTATCTTTATTGCTTTTGAAAAAAAAATAAGAATCTAATATTTGAATAATTTCAGTTAAAATCATTTTGATATTTTTTAATTTTTTTTTATTATAGTAAGAAACATCAAATGAAAGTTTCAGCTTTTTTTTTTAAAAAGTTCTAAATTATCGAATGTCTAATATTTTTTTTTTAATTTATCCGTAATAAACAGCCCTAAGTGAGTTTAGTTAACTGTAGCTTGTTTTATACCTCATTTCCCATATGTCAAAATTAGTTATCACTATTTCAGTTAGTTAGGGATTCTGTGGTTGATCTTATCTGAACATATAAGCTTGTAATCATTCATTTGCAAATAATTTTTTGGATGAAGGGACAGATTTCAATGAAAATTGCCAATAAAAGTGTCTATAACTTATGTAACTTGTAAATTTTTAACTTTAACAATAAAAATTGATTGCAAAGCAAACTTATGACATATAACAATAAAATTATAAAGTAAAACAACTAATTAATTAATAAATTAATGTGGAAACTGTAACAAAATTTACAAATCAAAATAGTACAAGACAAAAAAAAAGTATAAATTATCATCAGAGAGTTCTATATTTCGTACCGATAAAACAAAAAACTAATTAAATTTAACACTAAATAGAAATTCAACAAAGTATACGATTACGATTAATATGATGTAGTTCGTCCCTAATTTTTTTCTCTCTTTCTCTCTCTTCTCTCCTTCTCTCCTTCTCAAACTCCAGCAGTCACCCCTTTCTTCTTCCTTTTGTCTATCGAAATCCGAACTATTTTTCTTTCTTTTTTAATTGAATAAGTGATTATCACATATATTCAGCTTTCTGGAATTTGTTTTTTTGTGATTTCATCGTCTCTACAAGACTCTGTTTGTTTTGATTTTAATTCTTTGTGCGCTGTGTTTTTTATTTCACATCTAAGTGCGATGTTTATTTGATTTAGGTTGATAACTTTGAGCAAGTGCACATCCGATCAATGATTTTAATGTCGTCAATGTTGCAGTCTGGAGACATGGGTATTTCGGAGACTTGAATATACTCATATTTGTAGGCATAAGTACTTTGTCGTTTTATGTTGTTGATGTGAGTTTGTTCGTAGATTCATCTTTTTGTTTTTAACGACATTGATTTTGTATTGTATCGATGTACTCTATCAATTTGAATGAATGACTATCGTTTATTTTTTTTAAAAAAAAAACAAAGAGTACACGATTAATACGAGTACACGATTAATATAGAAGTGTAAGAACAAATCAATGATATTATGAATAGGGAAACCCAAAACAAGTCAATTAAATTAGTTGTTAGCTTCTTAAAAAAAATAGTTGTGTTATTTTAATCACGTTCAAACTAAAACAAACTTGATACACTCATTTTAAAACTGGTTTCACATAACTCAAAATCTTGGTGGGGCTAGGGGTCGAAACTAAGGTTTAGGTTGTTATTGTTTGAGATTCAGTTACGTGGTCCATTTGAAATATCCGAAATGATTCTATTTTTTCTGAGTACATGACTTTTGATCATCAATTAGTGGATATGGTAAAAAAAAATCTCATGAAAATCGTTTTTATTATGATTGTAAGTAATTAAATCAACAACATAATTGATATCGATGGAATTCGGTTCTGTGTTGGCAGAGGATCCATACGTCTACTTGATACTCTGAACATTTACTCTGCGTCTTTTTTTGCAATTCGGTTTCGTATCTATATGTGGGTGCGCTGGATTGTCCGTGGAAGGGCTGTTTAGAGTTGCTTTTTATTTACCACTTGTGTATTGATATGATGTGGTTAGATTCATGCCCCCCAATCTTATACTTCCTTCTTATTTTATTTTATTTGATTTTTATTTTGCTTAAAAAAAAAAAGATATCGATGGAATTCGTACTATACTTAATGCAACGATACAAATATGATTGAAATATTAAATTACTATATTGGATCTGGCAAAGACAATTGGAGTATGAAGTACAATAGAATTCTCAAAGAAAACAATGAGGCTATGAGGGAGAAGTGATCCACTTTTCACTCACTAAATTACACACCAATGATTGTCAATCATTGGTTTATTTAACACAGACAGTAATCTACCAAAGCAGTTACGCATGAATGGAAAACGCGACTCACTCAAGGGCTAAAACGATTAAGGGAAAAGAAACTGAAAAGATCATGTTTGAAGTGGGAGTGACGTCATTCTTTCCAAAATAAAATTATTCAAAAATGCCAATGTTCTCCTCTTTTGAGTCATATCGTCGAAAATGACATTTTTGGAGGGCATTTTGTTAGCATGTAAATTCAACAGGCTTATTTAATATGGTCAACATTTGTTTGACCTTTTACTTTGCAAGAATCGAAGGCTTTCTCATTTCAAGTTGAGTATTTCGACGAGGTAACAAGCTAACGCGTGTGACTTGAGGTTCGATAGAACAAAATAGAAGAAAGATCGCATCGAAGTCAAGCAATGAAGGCGGGAAAGCACGATTTCAAGCTTGGAGACGGTTTCCTTAGTGGGAACATGGGGCAAATGGTTGCCCAAGATGGAGGAAGTGCTGATCATGGGATTAATGGTTCACCAGTTAGTTATTTTAGTATAAATAAGTGTTTCCAAGCCAGAAAATGGGTTGCAAATCATTTATAGAATTCTACAACACTCAAACTACCGACGTCTAGGGAAACCAGTTATACAGAATGTATGTAAACTGATTTGTAAACCACCTTTATTTTAATGCATATTGCATTTTACTTTTCCTTTAAGTTTACGTGCTTAAAGCCTTTATCTTTTCTTTTTACTTTATATTGCTTTTGTTTGCAATCTCAAACCTGTCGAGAGACAGTGCCCTTTTGTTTACAAACCCGTCCTGCTCTTAAAGTAACATGAGTGCATCTCGTGGCTCTTTTTTCAAACCTTTTTTTCGATCAAAACCTTTGCACAACATGCTACTGCGATCTCTAGTTCGATCTCGCTTGTAATAATCAAAACTAGTCCGTAGTTTGCCGAAAACACAGGCAAACAGGTGCTTGCTAATAGGCTTTGTTTTGTAATTGGTTCGGTTATTTCGGATTCCCAGTCTGCCTTCATTAACGGTAGTCAGATTCTTGACGGCATCTTGGTGGCTAATGAGATATAGTCGATGAAGCGCGCAAGTTCATAAGGAATTGATTCTTTATAAGGTCTATTTTGAGAAAGTTAACGATACTATTGATTGGGGTTACCTAGATGAAGTGATGTTTAAAATGGGATTCCCGACTCTTTGGGGGAAGTGGATTAAAGAGTGTATTGGAACAACCACAACTTCGGTCTTGGTTATTGGGTCACCTACCGATGAGTTCTATCTGGGGAGGGGATTGAGGCAAAGAGACCCTCTCTCGTCGTTCCTGTTTCTTTTGGTTGCAGAGGGGTTCCATGTTTTGATGGAATCGTTGACTAGTAACAATCTTTTTTCTAGTTATAAGGTGGGTAACAAGGACTCGACAATTGTTTCCCACCTCCAATTTGCAGATGATATGTTAATATTGGGTGAAAAATCCCGGGCTAATATTCGAGCTATGCGTGCTATTCTTCTCCTTTTTAAATCCTTGTCTGGTTTGAAGGTAAATTTTGCGAAGAGCCATTTGGTCGGGGTGAATATTGCATCTTCGTGGTTATCTGAAGCAGCTATGGTAATGGATTGTAAGGTTGATTCTATCCCTTTTGTGTATCTGGGTTTGCTTGTTGATGGTAATTCTCGACGCGTGTCGCTTTGGGAACCTCTCATGAACCGTATAAAATCTAGACTGTCGGGTTGGAATTCCAAACATTTATCTTTTAGGGGTTGTCTGATTTTATTGAAGTCTATCCTGTCATCTCTGCCTGTTTATGCTCTTTCTTTTCTCAAGGCTCCTTCAGGTATCGTCTCCTCTATTGAATCTATATTTAATTGTTTTTTTTGGAGTGCTGACCACAGGAAAATATCATGGGTGGACTAGAACTTTGTTTGCAGGAGTAAGGAGGTTGGTGGTTTGGGGGGCAAGGAGAATTAGGGAGTTTAATACTGCTCTGTTAAGGAAGTGGCGTTTGCGGTTGTTGGAGGATAGGGATAGTTTGTGGTTTAGGGTGATGTCGACGCGTTATGGAGTAGAGGGAGGGTGGTTGAAGGGTGGTGGTCGTAAGGCCTCTACTTGGTGGCGTGATGTTCACGCCTTGTGTAGGGAGGAGTGGTTCATCGATCATGTTAGCCGCTCTGTTGGAAACAGGAAGAATACTCTATTTTGGTCGGATGTTTGGCTTGGTGGGGTGTCGTTCAGAGTCAGGTTTAGAAGATTATTTGACTTGACGGTGCTTAAGGGGGAGTTTGTGTTTGATATGTGGCAGTTAGGTTGGGGGGGAGGGGGAGGCGTGGAGGTTGAGGCGGAGATTATTCGCTTGGGAGGAGGAGTTGGTGGGGGAACTCATGTTACTGCTTCTTAATGTCACTTTGCAGGTTGATAAGGAAGATAAATGACTTTGGTCATTGGAGTCATCAAATTCTTTTATAACTTCCTCACTATTCAACCTCATATTGATTTACCGGTGGTTGTGTCTTCTCTATGACATAAGTATGTCCCTCTCAAGGTGGTTTTGTTTGCTTGGCGATTTTTCCGGGATAGGTTGCCTGCAAAGGATAATCTTCTTCGGAGAGGTGTTATTGACCATGGCTCCATTGTATGTGGCAGGATGCGATTCTATCCAATCATCTTATCACTTATTCTTACATTGTAATTTTTTTGGGTCTGTCTAGCATTTTATTTATTGTTGGATAGGCATTTCAGCGGTCATCCCTCTTTATGTGACAGATCATTTTAATCAATTCGGTTTTGGTGGTGGTAACGAAAATTGGCGGCGTTCAATTTTACAGGTTATTTGATTTGCAACCGTTTGGGAAATCTCGTAAGAAAGAAATAAGAGGTTATTCAAAGGCAAAGAATGTTCGGCAATTCATGTGGTTGATAAGATTAAGTCACTCGCATTTATGTAGTTGAAGGGGATAGGCTAACCATATTGGGCATAGGCTAATAGTTATTTATTTTTTTACTTGTTTCTCATGTTTTGATTCCTTGTAAATATTGTTCCGACTTTGTTGTTCTATCATGGGTACACCTTGTGCTATGAAAGACACAATTGTTTTGATAATATATTCGATTTTAGCCTCTTCAAAAAAAAAAACGCTCCCGTAATTTTTATCAAATATTTTTTATGTTAATACTATACCGCTTTGAATCCATTTTTCAACTGAACACTGCCTCTCCTCCGTGACAGGATAAGTTGTATCCAGACAAGCGTATACTCTAGGTACATTATGTATTGTTTATTATTTTATAATTGAATCTCTTCTACCAAACGTATCGTCAACATTACATAGGCATGCATATTCTATACATAAATAAAAACCATGGTATATTAAAAAATATCGTTAGTTGATTGGTCTTTGATATTGTTTAAATTATATTTAACTCATTTCAAATATGATTCTAAATTTACATTTACTATGTCTTTCAAAAAAAAACATAGTAAATTAATATTCAGATTCATCGTAAGAGTGGCATTGTCCTGCATTTATTATTAAATTAATGAGAATATATTATCTTATAGGGTCATGTTAACTTGTGTCCATAGGACGCGTTAATTCTTTCTTAAATTTTGTGCATTTAATCAACTAAAAGTAAAAAAATTAAATTCAAATACATTGATTACAATAAAATATTTCCACTTTTGACTCTTTAACTTGTGTTTTAAGGGCACAAGTTAACATTTCCCTATCTTGTATTATCATCGTAATTATACCAATAAAAAATCTCCACCGTAACAATAATGATTGCAATTATGAATAAAATGATTTTTTTTTAAAGATGAATAAAATGATTTTTTTTTGCGTAAATAGAGTATCTTTCGCGCACGCAACTGCATAGACTAATCAAATGAGTCTTGTATTTAAATGAGTGGCAAACTCTCCGTAATAGTTTTAATGTTACTATATGGTGAAATCTAGATTCGAACCCAAAAACTTTGTTAAGTTAGAAGAGACATGTGTCATCTTTTCTTTTTGCATAAACAGAGTATCTTTCGTGCACGCAACTGCGGAGATTAATCGAATGATGCTTGTATCTAAATGAGAGGCAAACTCTCCGTAAAAGTTTTAATGTTACTGCATAGTCAAGACTAGATTCGAACTCAGAACCTTTGTCAATTTTTAGGTTAAAAATCATTTCCCTTCTTTGGGTGCAATTACAGCATGTGTAGTAAAGATATAAAGATATGTAAACACGCTTATCACACAAGCAAAGGTCTAGAAGGTGAATAATTTGATTAACTATTTGTCCATTTTATATGATGATTCACACACATGTATGTCACATTGTACAAGATTCTAAACACAGGCAAGAATATGCTGTGGGGAAGAGTTTCACAATTATTGCACTTTAATTTATTATTGATTATTTAATTCACAACAATTTCTTATTGGTTTAATTGAGAGTTTGTATAACTGATAGAATCCGATGAGCACAGCAGCTCTTTGATGCTTGATTGATTACTAGTAGTTGATTAAAATAATAAATAATTTTACCATATGATTTTTGATTCCAGCTTATCTGAAAATGACGTATTTTAATTTAAATTTCTATCCATCATTGAACAACATATTTCAACTTTAGTAAATTGAAATGTAAATATTAATCAAGTCAAAATAGATGTCATTCTCAAACTTAAGATTTGGATCAACAATCACACAAGTGTGTGAATGAGAAGAAATAATCCAAATTCATTATCCAAACGTGCCTCGCGTGATTGTGTCATGAATATTCTATAAACTATAGGTGAAGATAATCCGAGTATTCATCACAAACAAAAAAGAATAATCTGAGGATTCCCACACAAAACCTTGGACTTTATTAGCTTAAAGAAATGAGTAGTCCGCAAAATTATTGACAACACTTACATTCATTTTTTAACATTTTACAATAATATAATTTCTACGAGTAAGATGGGTGGTTTAGTTTTATCGACATGACTATTATGAGCACATGGATAAAGGGTCAGGTAAGGAGAAACACAATCTTCTATGTAATGATTTGTTTGGATGATAATATAACTGCAAGAGTTTCATTCGGTGGTAAAAAGGTAGATCTTTGAGTTAAAAATTTTGGATTTTAGTTCTAATATTATCTTTAAAAGGAGATAAATATAAATATTTTTATAAATATTCATTGAGTTTGAAAGTCTACTCTATGTTGAACTAGAGCACATCTCCTCATTATAAATTATTTTCATAAAATAAGAGTACAATATTTATCCACCAACATCACATTTACCTCATGGAATGTAAGTATTAGTTTTAGGGGAATTCGTTACTAAATGAAAAAGTTAGGTGCATATATTTATAAGATAAAATTAACTCAAAATTTAAATTTATAAAAAGTAATTATGTTGCGGCAAATGATTGAGTGTTAGGTATTTTTTTTTTTATTACAATGCTAATCAAAACAAGAAAAAAGAAAAGAGAACAGAAGAACAAACTACACTCTAGAGAAAAAAGTTTCAGCTGCGTCAATTTTTAGAAGACTTCGAAGGCCTTCTCGGGAGGTGAAGTTTGGAACGAAAACTTTATATATGAGGAAGCTCTAAGCTTGACAAAAAAGTCCACACATTAATTCTCTTCTCTTAAAGTATGACAGATAAAAACATTAATTTGATCAATAAACTCCTTGATGTGGGTGACAGCATATATGATTGACAGCATATTTGTCACTCTCATATCGAAAAGAGAGTCACTTTTCAAAGTTTCAGAAATCAATAAATAAAAAAAATCAACTTCTTATCCTCACTTTTATGTTGTTCTAATAAATCCTCCTTATGAGTGGTAACTAAATTCAGTTCACATGAATATAGAAAAATAAAACGCAAATGATCACTAGAAAAAATTGAATCCAAAAAATTAGATAGGAAAAAGGGTTTGAATTAGTGGAGGATGATGGAAATAAAAGAAGTGAAAAATGAAAGTGAGGAGTGATGGGGACAAAGGAAGAGAAAGATGGAAAAGAAACGAGATATGGAAATTGGAGATAAAGGACCATAGTTGAAAATTTTAAAAGGAATTTGGGGTCTTTTTGTTGATATAAGGTGTAATCAGAAATACTTAAGATGTAACTAAAAAAAATTGAAAAAATTAAAAAATCAATAATAACTAAAAATCACGCTATTATCTTTTCTTTTTTTAAAGAAAGAATCACTGTATTAACTTGACAACTAAAAAATTTGCAACACTTCTCGGTTCTAAGAAAATCCAAAACATATAAAAATGGTACAAAAAGTGTTCCAAAAATAAAATGATAGATTAGTCAATAGTAACAATCATATTGATATGTAGATAGTAGTTGCTTGAATGTTAAATAAACGTGGCACTTTATCGGTGACTAATTTATTTAGATATTTTTTATGATCAAATTGTTTCTTTTTTTTGGCTCATTTATTACAAATTATAAGAAAAATGTGATTTTGATATTCAATATTTATAAACTAATTTTTAGAGATTTTTTGAAAAAACATAAGTTGTTTTGTTTTTGTTTTTGTTTTCGGAGTGTTTTTTTTATTTATAAAAAATGATAATTTTCTAGAGAAGCTACTAGAAAGAGCATCTCATTTGAAGCAATTTTTTCAAATTTCTCTTTAGATTTATCGTCAAATGACTAAATTGCGCATTTCTAACTATTGTTGGATTTAGTTGTGCCTATATTGTGGCCGTTCATATATAGTTGCAAATTGGTCCTTTTTTTTGGCGGGTTTGAATTGCATATATTATGCATTGTCCTTACCAACTAAGCTAAGCTCACGAGGACTGTAAATTGGTCTTTATAAACAATTAAAAAGTTACGAATTGGTTTCTAAAATATTTTAAAAACTTTAAATTGATCCCTATATTTTAAAATTTACAAATTGATCCATATTTTTCATATTTTAAATAAGGTTTATCAACTTTTTGAAATTTCATAACAATATCGCAAAAAAGTTAAGATCAGATAATTTTATTACTTTATCCAAAAATTAAAAACGAAGAAAATTCTACCGAAGTTTATTTAAAAGGAGATTCTATCGAAATTTTAAATAAGGTTTATCAACTTTTTGAAATTTCATAACAACTAGACTCTAACCCGTGCGATGCACGGATTTTGTAGAGTTTTATATATAAATATCATATTGATTATGCATTCAATACTATGCTATAAAATGATTGCAAAAAACAAAAAAAAATATGCAAAAATTAGACCGATTTAAGCTATTAAATTTATTTTCTTACCAAATAATATTACCAAATTGTGCTCCTGAAATTCTTTCTCAACCTTTATCTTCGATTACATTCATATTAAAAGAACAACTAAAATAAACAAATTAAAAACAGTAAACATGTTTGAAAAGTTAAAGGGAGAAAGCAAAGTAATGTTATAATCAAGTAGTGATTTTTGCAAATAAAAAGTCAAAATAAATATCTTCAAGTAATATAATATATGAGAAATGAAGAGGCCAACAAAATTACACTAAGAAGTTAAG
>Ga0228710_1003856_pt1 | contig 23786 bp, 21 predicted proteins | sample MedpolnodulmetaG_FD_177995 | JGI IMG/M metagenome (GOLD analysis project Ga0228710, IMG submission 177995) | Root nodule microbial communities from Medicago polymorpha collected in Santa Monica, California, United States - pink nodules | ecosystem: Host-associated > Plants > Roots > Nodule...
GTATCTCTCTTGGAGATTTCAAAATAATATCTCAAAGAGATATTTTAAATAATATCCCAACTTGGAGATATTATCAATACAAACTTATAATGATATCTTAAATACAAGAGATGAAAGATATTTGAAGTTTGCTTTGTTGTTTTTGTTGAAGAGCTTTATGAATAATTCTTTGAGTATTCACGTGAAGGAGAGAATGGAATTCTTGTGTGTAAGCTCTTAAGAATTTGCCTTGCTAGCTTGTTGTATTTATAGAGGCTGAAGTAGTGAAGCTCACTTGAAATATACATGAACATACAGTTGTGCTTGTACGTCCATAAACAACCCATGTGCTCTTGCTTTTGTTGCTTGAGGCGCAAGGTTGCAAAAAATGTGTTTTTCCAAGTGAAGAATGTTTTGAAGAACATTCTCTTCTTTCTAGCCATTTGAGACAGCCCACGTGAGGCTGTAATACAGCTGTGCATTAGTTGTAGTTTGGCTGTGATGGTGTGACATCATCCTTATCCAATTGTACTTTCACCAGAATGTTCTCAAGAACATTCTTTCTTTGTAGTTTCACCAGAATGTTCTCAAGAACATTCTTTCTTTGTAAAACAAATATTTTCTTCTTTCTTTAAGGCACATGCTTTTCCAAATCCTTTTTAAATGCAAAAGGCCTTTATGTAATCATATGATATTTTCCATTTATGTCTTTTATCCAAAGTATCTTCTTTTGGTGAGACATAAAGAATATTTTGCTTCTTGATTTTATTCCAAAAAGTCCAATTATGTCCTTTTGCTTATTTGCTTTGACAATGACGTTTTTAACTTGTCTTGTGAGCATAGAACCTTCTTTATTATGTTAAGAACATTCTCATGAAACATTTCTCACAAAATTCATTAGTAGATAACAAGTTAAAAAAAACAAGTATTAAATGTTTGTAATCTTTAAAACATCAAATAAGGATTTTGTCCTCAACACCAGCTTGTTCCTACCCTAGAAGAATACTCGTATTAGGTTGGCTTACCAGTGTACGACAGAGAACCTTTCAATGGCCTTGAACCACCTCATATACCTCCACCCATTGCAGCTGCCCTTCACCTTAAAATCTCCGACATAGCCACTAACCTTATTATTAGAGGAGGCTTCCAAGGCCTAACTTCCAAATTCCTCTACCAAAAAGCCTCCACCGTTGCTAAAGCCACTTATGTTGATGCCTTTGAATCTATCCTCGCCCTACTCATATATGGCCTCCTTTTGTTTCCCAACATTGATAACTTTGTCGACCTTAACACAATCAAAATTTGCCAAACCAAAAACCCTGTTCATACCTTGCTTGCGGACACATACCATTCCATCCACCATAGAACTAGCAAGGAGTATGGAGTTATTACTTGTTGCACACCTTTTCTATACAAGTGGTTTATTTTGCACTTACCCCAATCCATCCTCTCCAAAGCAAACACAGGAAAATCCCTTTGGTCTCAAAGAATCATGCCTCTCACCCCAACCGACATTGTTTGGTACCACGCAGCCGGTGACAATGGAGTAATCATTGACAGTTGTGGAGAATTTCAAAATGTGCCTCTCATCGGTACGTGCGGGGGAATTACTTACAACCCAGCTGTTGCCATGCGCCAGTTCAGATACCCCATGAAAGAAAAACCTAACAACCTTTCCTTATCCGGTGAATTCTATCTCAACCATGAAGACTATACAAACATGAGGATAAAATTCGTGCGATCTTGGCACACCATTCGTAGGCTTGATGGAAACCAGCTTGGAAAAAAGTCGAGTTTTGTACATGGATCTTACACTCAGTGGGTCATTGATAGAGCTATGACTTTTGGTTTACCCTATCATATACCGAGGTTCTTATCCTCAACTACCCCATCACCTTCTTTACCTGTACCCCCTAAAACCCAGAAGGAGTACCAAAGAGCGAGCAGCGTATGGATTTCTTTGCCAGCGCACCTTCGAATTCTGATTGATTCACCTGCTTCGAGGACTAGAGGATCTTCCAGATTTTTTTTTACTTCATTTTATGTTATTTTCTAGCTTTCCTTTATGAACTTTTGAGTCTATCCCTTAGCTTTGTTTGTTAAAAAGGGAATTATCTTGTAATGCTTTAATTATTTAATGAAATGTTTAATTTTGATGTTTACAAAATTGCTTTTATAGGTCCTTCGATAATAAAAATAAAATAAAAAATTGTACATTTTTTGCATTAAGCATATTATGCATCGTACTGCATTCATAAGTTTCAAACAAAAATCCCAAGTCTCATACTTTACTTCTCTCTGCCTCAGTCAAGGAAAATGGCCCGACGTATTCTCTACAAGCCTACCTGCATTCACTACACTCGAGCAAACGTAAAGAAATGGAAGGTCTTGAACAAGAGAACAAAGATCTCCTTGAAGGAATGGCATCAATGCAAGCCGACATAGAGAAGCTAACTGCCATGATGACTTCTGCATTACCTAATCAGAATCAGACATCAGACCCTCAGCCTACCGACACTCCTCTGGCCCAGTCAATTCCTACTGCTATTCATGTTTCTGTTGCACTCGCTGGTACTTCGCAGCCTATTATACCTGAAGGTTTCCCGGGGAGTATGGCGAATATGTTCAATGAAGGTTTATGTCCCGCTGGTTCTATTGAGTTTTCCTTTACTTCTCAGTACATTATGCCAAAAGGTTTCCCATGAGGCATGCCACTTATCTCTAATGAAGGTGCCTGTCCTGTTATTTTAGAAATTCCGACTGCTTTGGTTCAGCAGCCAATACCGGTTTCTCAGCCCGGTCAACCCATTCCTCAAGCTGCTATGACTTATGCAGCACCTTTTGTCCACACTGCCCAGCAAGAGCATGGACCCATTTATCACTCTGAAAGTGTAGAAGCATTTTATAGGGTGGAAGACTTGGAAGAAAAGTAAGATGCAGTGCAACAAGAGGTGAGGGCCCTCTGTGGTAAAGAATTGTTTGGCCAAAATGTTCACGAACTTTGCTTGGTTCCTAATGTTGTAGTACCACCTAAATTCAAAGTCCCGAATTTTGAGAAATATAAGGGGGATACTTACCCTAAGGCTCACTTGGTCATGTATGCAAGAAAAATGTCGACCTAGACCAAGAATGACAAACTACTCATTCACTTCTTCTAAGAAAGCTTGGTTGGCCCCGCACTAAGGTGGTACATGCACTTGGAGGGTGTCGACATCCACACTTTTAATGACTTGGCCAATGCTTTCATCCAACAATACTAGTACAACTCGTACATGGCACCAGACAGGACTGAACTTCAAGCCATGACTCAGGGAGACAAAGAGTCTTTTAAGGAGTATGCTTAACGGTGGAGACAAATTGCTGCACAAATCCGTCCCGCTCTAGAAGAAAGAGAATTGTATAAGTTGTTTCTCAAAACTCTGAGTCCGTTCTATTACAAGAAAATGGTCGGCAGTGCGTCACAACAATTTACCGAGATGGTAGGTATGGGAATGCGTATTGAATAAGGGGCCCCTAAGGGACGTTTGACTAAGGGAAGTGCTTCGGCTAGTAGTACAAAGAGGTTTGGGAACAATTATCCAAAGAAGAATGTCCAAGAGGTCGGAATGGTGGCCCATGGAGGACCTCAATCAGGATACCCAGTTTACCCATATATTGCCAACATCTAACCATCCATCCCTGCTCCTCAAAATCCAAAGTTTCAACTACAAATGCCCCAAAGGCCTCCATCACACTATCCACCATTATACGAACAACCTAATCCACAAAATCCTCAACAATTTCATCAACAACCATACTACCCACAACAACAACAACTTTGTCCTCAAGCTCCTTAACAACAAATTTGTGCTCCAAGAACACAATTTCCTCCTATACCCATGTTGTATGCATATTTGCTTCCCTTTTTACTTGCAAAGAACCTTGTTCAGACTAGGCCGCCTCCTCGTGTGCCAGATGTCCTACTTACTTGGTACCATCCCGACTGCACCTCTACTTTCCATCAAGGGGAACCGGGGCATGATGTCGAACATTGCTATCCCCTTAAGAGCAAAGTCCAGAAACTGATTAATGACAAAAAGCTAACCTTCTCAGATCCAAACCCGAATGTCCAAGGGAATCCTCTACAAACCATGGGCCTGTTGTCAATATGATTCAAGATTATCACGAAGCTGGTCTCATTTTTAGTGTGCAGGATATCAAAACTCCTTTGGTCTTGATGCATATCAAGATGTGTGAGGCAGCTCTTTTCAGTCATGATCATGCTACCTGTGAAGTGTGTTCCGTGAGTCCTCAAGGATGCCTGCAAGTTCAAAACGATATACAATGGCTGATGGATAAGAAAGAGCTTGTTGTTACGAGGGAGGACAAGAGTGTTTGTGTTACCATTCCTGGGTTCAATATCCCAGAGCGGATTGAAGTGACATACAACAGCGCAAAGCCAGCTGTCACCCCTCTCGTAATTTGTATGCCAGGACCTTTGCCATATACTTCCCAGAGGGCTATACCTTACAAATATGAAGCTACGACCTTGGAAGATGGTAAGGAGATACCCTTGCATCCTTTGGCCTCTGTGGTTAACATTGTTGAAAGTAGTAAAGTACTAAGAAGTGGACGTATCCTCCCTACTGTTATTCAAGGGAAGACTGATGCTCTAATGGTGGAACCAGTGCAGGTACAAAACTCTGGTAAAGGCAAAGATGTAGGTCAGTCTAGTGGGAAGGGTTACTCTGATTGACGAAGTATTGAAGATGATTAAGAGGAGTGAGTACAAGATAGTGGATCAGTTACTACAAACTCCTTCCATAATCTCCATAATGTCTCTATTGATAAACTGACGCTTATAGGGAAGCGCTGATGAAGGTCGTCGACCAGGCTTTTTTGGACCACGATGTGACCCTCGGTCAGTTTGGAGGCATAGTTGGGAATATTACTGCATGTAATACTTTGAGCTTTAGTGATGAAGAACTCCCGGAGGAGGGAAGGAACCATAAGCTGGCTCTACATATCTCGGTTAATTGCAAGTCGGACGCTCTGTCCAAAGTGTTGATAGATACCGGTTCGTCTCTAAATGTAATGGCGAAAACCACTATGGATAAACTTTCATATCGAGATACGCATCTAAGGCCAAGTGGAGTGGTGGTAAAAGCGTTTGATGGCTCAAGGAAATTAGTCATCGGTGAAATAGACCTGCCCATTACAATCGGGCCCCATATGTTTCAAATCACTTTTCAAGTCATGGACATACAAGCTTCATACAGTTGTCTCTTAGGAAGGCCTTGGATTCATGAAGCTGGAGAGCTGACATCCACACTCCACCAGAAGCTGAAGATTGTGCAGAATGGGAAGTTGGTAACAGTAAGCGGAGAAACAACCTTGTTAGTCAGCCATCTGTCGACTTTCTCTTACATTGGTTCTAATGGTATGAATGGGACGCCATTTCAAGGACTCTCCGTAGAAGGAGGAAATTCAAAGAAGAGTGAGACATGTATGGCCTCTCTGAAGGATGCGCAGAAGGTGGTGCAGGAAGGTGTAGCTAAGGGTTGGGGGCAGTTAGTGCAGTTGCCTGAGAACAAGCGCAAGGAAGATCTGGGTTTCTCTATTAACAAGCCAGGGGTGGTTAAGCCAACTGGGGGTACTTTTCACAGCGCTAGATTCATTCATGCTCCACCAGAAACTAATGCAATTATTGAGGACAAGTCTGAGGAGGTGGCACCTGTATTTGTGACACCAGGAAGAGTTTGCTGCAATTGGGTTGCTGTGGACTTCCCTTCTGTGACCCATTTATCTAAGTAATATGTTTGTCTGTTTTGGTCTTTTTCAAAAATCCTTTCGTTTTGCCCAAAACGAAAGTGAACTTATGTAGGGATGTTTTAGCTTCAAGCATTTCGGTTATCAATGAAAATCGTCGTTTTTGTCATGAGTTTTATTTTATTTTATTTTACTGCTTTTTTTCTTGGAAAATATGGTAATTAAAAAACAAAAAAAATCATTTTTTTTTCTTTTTATCAATTTCAAAGGTCTGCATTTACTTATTTACTAAAATCAATCATGAATCATATGTAGACTGAACATCAATAAACCTGTTAAACACAATAACCCTATGCTCCCTCCCAACTTCGAGTTCCCTGTCTACGAAGCTGTAAAAGAGGAGGAAGAAGAGATTATTGATGAGATCAGACGGTTACTAGAGCAAGAAAGGAAAGCCATGCAGCCTCATGAGGAAGCGGTGCAAATTATCAACTTGGGTTCCAATGAAGATAAGAAAGAGATCAAGATCGGAGCATTGCTGGAACCAACCGTCAAAGAAAGAGTAATTGAGCTTGTCATAGAATATGTTGATATATTTGCTTGGTCGTACCAAGATATGCCAAGGTTGGATCCCAAGATTGTGGAGCACCATCTGCCTTTGAGGAGAACTCATCCCGATATGGCCCTTAAGATCAAGGAGGAAATGCATAAGCAAATTGATGCAGGTTTTCTAGTTACATCTGAATATCCTCAATGGTTGGCCAACATAGTGCATGTTCCGAAGAAAGATGGTAAGGTCAGAATGTGTGTCGACTACCGAGATTTGAACAGGGCTAGTCTGAAGGATGATTTCCCTTTACCTCACATTGATGTATTGGTTGATAGTACTGCTAAATCCAAAGTCTTCTCCTTCATGGACGGCTTCTCTAGTTACAATCAAATTAAGATGGCACCTGAAGATAGAGAAAAGACATCTTTTATTACGCCTTGGGGAACTTTCTGCTACAAAGGGATGCCTTTTGGTGTGATAAATGTTGGTTCTACTTATCAAAGAGGAATGACTACTCTCTTCCATGACATGATGCATAAAGAGATTGAGGTTTATGTGGATGATATGATTGTTAAGTCAGACACTGAAGAAAAACATGTTGAGTATTTATTGAAAATGTTTCAACGACTGAGGAAGTATCAACTCTGTTTGAATCCTAAAAAGTGTACTTTCGGTGTTAGATCCGGGAAGTTGTTGGGCTTCATTGTTAGTCAGAGGGGTATTGAAGTAGATCCAGACAAGGTCAGAGCTATCAGAGAAATGCTTGCTCCGCAAACAGAGAAACAAGTTAGAGGTTTTCTTGGAAGACTGAACTACATTTCCAGATTCATCTCTCATATGACTGTCACATGTGGGTCAATATTCAAGTTACTCCACAAAGACCAAGAGATTGTTTGGACGAAGGATTGCCAAAAAGCCTTCGACAGCATCAAAGAGTATTTGCTGGAACCTCCAATTCTTATCCCTCTAGTTGAAGGTAGACCATTGATCATGTATCTGACTATGCTAGAAGATTCTATTGGTTGTGTACTCGGACAACAAGATGAAACCGGTAGGAAAGAACATGCAATTTACTATTTGAGCAAAAAGTTTACAGATTGTGAATCTCGATACTCCGTACTTGAGAAGACTTGTTGTGCTTTAGCCTAGGCTGTCAAGCGTCTCCGTCACTATATGATTAATCACACTACTTGGTTAATATCTAAAATGGATCTGATCAAGTACATCTTTAAGAAGCCTTCTTTAACATGGAGAATTGCTCGATGACAGATGTTATTGTCCGAGTATGATATTGAATACCACTCTCAGAAAGCAATATCTGTATTAACCAAGTTAAAGAATAACAAATTTGAATAACAAGATGATGAAGGAATTGTGTGATAACTTCAAGATTGAGCACCACAACTCTTCTCCTTACAGATCTCATATGAATGGTGCAGTCGAGGCTGCAAACAAGAATATCAAGAAGATTGTATAGAAAATGGTGGTCACTTACAAGGACTGGCATGAGATGTTACCATTTGCTTTGTATGGGTATCGTACTTCAGTGCGCACTTCAACTGGGGCAACCCCTTTCTCTTTAATATATGGAGGCAGTGCTCTCTGTGGAGGTTGAGATCTCGTCTTTGAGAGTCTTGCTGGAAGCCAAGTTGTCTTAAGCTGAATGGTGTCAGAATAGATATGATCAGTTGAACTTAATCGAAGAAAAACGCATGACTACTTTATGTCATGGACAGCTATATCATAAGAGTTTGAAACAACCATTTGACAAGAAGGTTTAACCCCGTGAATTTAAAGAAGGAGACCTCGTGCTCAAAAGGATCATATCTTTTCAACCGGACTCCAAGGGAAGGTGGACGCCTAATTATGAAGACCCCTATGTTGTCAAGAGAGCTTTCTTTCGTGGTGCTCTGACCCTTACGACTATGGTTGGTGACGAACTTCCTCATCCTGTGAATTCTGATGCAGTCAAGAAATACTTTGTCTAAAGATATAAAAGAACAACTCGGTAAGTCGAAAACCCGAAAAGGCGGCTTAGGCAAAAATGAGCGTCTCGGTGGACTGAAAACCCGAAAGGGTGGTCCAGGCAAAAATTAGAGACATCAAACAGAAATATAATTATCCTGATAGATCAAAAACCCGAAAGGGCGATCTATGCAAAAGTTAAGGATTATGACAAAGTAACTGCATCAGATCAAGCATCACTCACTTGGGGCACCTTAGCTGTCAGAGGATCTCCAATTTGAAGCATCTAAGCAGTGAAATTCAAAGTTGTTACGGATAATAGCGGTTATTGTGTTCAATGTACCTTCCCCATATAATTACCATTTTCCAAATTTTGTAATTCGTGGAGCCATACCTTTGGTCGGTCACCAATCTATTAAATCAATTGAGCATGTGCCTCTTTATTTGGAATTCTTATTTATTCTATGTGGAAAAAAAATTTCCATTTTTAATATTAATACTTGAAGCAAAAACTTTCAAAAAAAAACTTTTTCATGTTTTTTGAAAAGAACATAAATGTGTTAGCCTGTAAATTTGACAGGCTCATTTAATATGGTCGACACTTGTTTGACCTTTTACTTTGCAGGAATCGAAGAGCTTTCTTATTTTAATTCGACAATCTTGACGAAGCTCAAAGCTTAAGGCGCACAATCAGAATCTCGACAAAGCAAGGCTGAAAAGGGCAGTTTCACGTCGAAGAGAAGCAAAAGGGCGGGAAGCACGATTTCAAGCAAGGAGACGGTTTCTTTTTAGTGGAAAACGTGGGACAAGTGGTTGTCCAAGATAGAAGAAGTGCTGATCATGGAGTTAGTGGTTCGCCATCTAATTTTTTAGTATAAATAGTAGTTTCCAAGCCAGAAAGTGGGTCGCAAATCATATACAGAATTCTATAACACTCAAACTACCAGCGTCTAGGGAAACGAGTTATAAAGAATATATGTCAACTGATTTGTAGACCACCCCATTATTTTAATGCATTGCATTTTACCTTTTCCTTGATTTGCGTAAACTTACTTTTATCTTGCTTTATTTTAAGCTTTTAATCGCATTCTCAAACCTATCGAGAGACAATGCCTGTTTATATCAAACCCGTCCTGCTCTCTCAGCAACCTGAGTGCATTTCGTGGCCTTTTTTCAAACTTTTTTCCAATAAAAATCTTTGCACAACGGTTTTGAGATTTCTAATTCGATCTCGCTTGTAATAATCAGAACTAGCCTCTGTTTGCCAAAATTACAGGCAAACAAATTGGTACGCCCAGTGGGATCCAGTTTGTGCAATTGATTTTCAAAAACTTTTTGAAAATATAAAACCTTTTTCAAAAAAAAAATTCAAAAATCAATCTCTTTGAAGAGATCTGTTTTTAGAATCTGGTGACTATTTCCAGGTAACTTTATTGCTAAAAACACCAATATTTTTTGTGTATGCATTTGAGAAGTGGTAAATCTATGGCTCGTGCCAGTTCATCCTCTTCACAGTCATCTTCACAAGCACAACCATTACAAGCGACTTCTCCTTTAGGAGATTTAAGCGTGTCGACCCATGTGGGGGTAACCATGGCTATGCTAGGCTCGACAGATATGCGAGTAACCGCTCCTTCGACCGTTTCTACGTCCACTCAAATGACACGACCAGAAATCGGAACCGTTATACACCTATTCACTGTTGGTGTTCCATCGACCACCAGCATGGCAAGTTCTAGTGCTCCTTCGAATAGGCCTAGATCTGACGATCAAAATGTAAATATAAAGAAGGTTTCGAGCGACCAACCGTATGGTATGCCAACTTCGATGATGGAAAATGTACATAATAGTGCTTCCATTTTTGCAGACCAAGCAAATACGTTTGTTATGCACAACGTACATAGTCCCTCAAGTTCTAGTACTTTTGGTCGAAATACTCTACATTGACAACAGATTCGATGAATTTGTTGAGAGAACAAATGGACGAGAGTAACCATGAAATGGTTAATTTGTTAATGCAACAAAGTGGTACTGTGTTTAATCCTTTGATAAGGGATATGAACTGAAGTTACCAAGCCTTAACCACTTAAATGCGGAGAATAGCAGATTTCTTTGCACCCCCACAACCGGTTTACCAACCGATCACACACATTCCAAATCAACAACCGTTGCGGTTTGTTGAACAAATGGTTCAGAGGCAACAACCTGTACCTCAACCCCGACCGGTCGAACCAGTAATACAGGGTCAACCTGAAGTGATCTTGGTAGATAGAAATGATAATGCCGATGAAGTTGTTAGGAATGTACAACAACAAAACAAAAGAGCACATAACAATATAGCCAATTTGGTCAAAAACATAATGTCTCAAAATGGTTTAAACATTGGCTTTCACAGGACAAACTTTGTTTCTCCTTCGTCGGAATTGGTATTACAATCTGAACTTCCTATGGGTTATAAAATTCCTAAGTTCACTAAATTTGTAGGGGATACAAGTGAGTCCACTGTTGAACATATCGAAAGATATTTGCCGGAGGCAGGAGACCTAGCAAATGATGAGAATTTGAGGTTGAAATTATTCCCCAATTCTCACACGAAGAATGTCTTCACATGGTTTACTACTCTTGCACGGCATTCGATCCAACATTGGACTGAATTAGAACGGTTACTCCATGAAAAATTCTACATGGGCCAATCTAAGATAAGTCTAAAAGAATTGGCGAGTATCAAGAGGAATTCCACTGAGTCTATTGATGATTATCTTAATAGATTCAGATTGTTAAAGGCAAGATGTTTCACTCAAGTGCCTGAACATGAGTTAGTCGAAATGGCCGTTGGTGGCCTAGATTATTCCATCAGGAAGAAACTCGACACTCAACACTTGAGAGATATGGCCCAATTGGCCGATAGAGTTCAACATGTCGAAAGACTAAAGGCTGAAAATGCCAGAACTCAGAAACATTTCAAGAAAGAAAAGGTTGCTTACATCGCATCAGACAAAAGCAACCAAGAATTCGACATAGCATTTTGTGATGTCGAAATAAAGGAGGTTGATATTGCTGAGATAAAACCAGGGCCCCATTATACGTGTAAATCGTTGAGGCCCTCCGATGGGAATAATCCTGTCGAAACAAGAAATGAAAGATATGTCCCCAAGACATATATGTTCAACGTAACCAAATGTGATGAGATTTATGATCTCTTAGTTACTAATGATCAAGTGGTAGTTCTTAAGGATGTAAAAATCCCACCACTAGAACAACGTCAGAAGAGAGGTATTTGTAAATACCATAACTTCTTGGGACATAACACCTCTCGATGTTCCCTTTTCAGGGATTTGGTTCAAAAGGGTCTTAATGAAGGCAGACTGAAATTTGGAAACAAGCCAAAGTCTCAAATACAAATAGACTCTGACCCATTGAAGGATGCGAGCATGATGTAAACTGGCATTGCAAGCTGCAATATGGTTGAAGCAATCATTGATGTTGTCGAGAACCTGTTTGTCGAAGCAAAACTAGAAGCAGAAATTGAAGTTGTAGAATGTCAAGTGGTGGACATCACGAAAGATGCATAACACGTCGAGGAACCTGCTCCAGAGCATCAGCTCGACGAGAAGTTAAAGACAGTCTATCCTACAACTGAATAAAAATTGATTGGCTTCCTCAATCAATGCAAATTGGAGAATTCCGAGGTAATGCTCTGCCCTAGATGTAGTGCTGTGTTTGACAAAAAGGCAACTAAACGTCTCGAAGGTTCTATCCCAAAACCTAAGAAAAGAGGGAAATGGTATGATGATCATAGACCTAAGTTTTCCTTTACAAAGAGTTACGTCCCTTTCGTAAATAACTCTTCGACCATCAATTATGTCAATCGAAGTGGTCAGGGGAAAACTTTGATCCCTTATGCACCAAACCAAAAATGGGTTCAGTCGACCCACAAGAATGTGCAACATGGGAAGAAAAATGTGGTGAAAGGAAACACCAGTGTTGTGAATGACAACAAGAATGGTATTACCTTTGAGTCGAAGAAGTTCGTTTATAGCAACAACTAGAAGGGAAAGAATCCCATGACAAGAACGTAATGGAGAAGGTACCAGAGGTCTAAGAAAGGCATTTTTACAAGCCTTGAAGGTGAGACTGATAACTCTAAAGGTAATCAGAGTATGGTCGAATCAAAATGAAGACTAACAAAAGAAAGGTCGTCTTTTCCTGTTAGAGAAGATCCTAATATGGATCATGAGTTAGGATCAGGTTTACAGATTCTGAACCCGACTTCGATGTCATATGCAATTTGGTTTCTATCTGATAGATATTTGGCAAGTGAACCAAATCCAATCGAAGTAATAATAATTCGTTCCACTCGGACTGTATTTAACTTCTACTTAGCAATATTATTATTAAAGAGAATGTAATAAATTTGTATTGATGCCCTAGGCAGTTAAGTTGTTTTGTAACATAAATGGATGAAAAGCAATAAAAGGTTGGTTTTAGAAAATTTGAGAAAAGTATGGTTAAGACCTTCGAATCCTCCGAAGCTCTCCTACGGTAATTTGCACTTCTAGTTCAATCAATGATTATTTAGTTTCACGACAGATTAACTTAGTAATTCTACCCAATCTCTTGACCTAGAATTCTCCCCGCAAGTGACAACCCCTTAATCTCTTAAGTGAATTCAAAACCATTGGAGGTATTGGAAGAACGTTAGTCCTTATGTCATAACCTAATAATGATCTATCTCTAGCTTGATTACTTAGGTTAAACCTACTACCTAGTTCAGAGTTAAAAGCCAGGGTTAGTGGTCATTCAACGTCTATGATCAGTTCGTATATTCATAAAGCTAGGGTTAATAGTCGATGATAAACATACAAAAAGCATTAACACGAGGTAATATGAATAAAGACTAAACTTTCATTGAAATTCAAAGGAGTTCAACAAATTAGGGTTCCCATAGGATTACATCGGTTTCATCTCAGGAATTAACCACAAGAGAATTAGTTACTCATAGCTAAAGTATAAGCTAACTAACATAAAAAGAAAGATTCATACATGTAATGGATGATTGACTATTAGTTTAGATGGTTGCCCAACAGATCTACAAGCCTCTACTCCAAAAATATGCTTTAGGTCTCAAAATTCGTGAACCCTTAATCAGAAAACGCAGTTTGCTTAAATAGGCAAAAGAAAAATCGGGCCCCGAAGTGTAACATTCAGTGCCCGAATTGCAAAATAAACCAATCCAAAAGCCCATGTCTGCGCAGAATCGGCGCCCGAACTCTCCCGTTCGGCGCCCGATTTTTGTCGAGCCAAAGGTTCTTCTTGTGCTTCAAACTCGGGGCCCGAACAAGCTAATTCGGCACCCGATTTTTGTCGAGCCAAAGGCTCTTTTCCTGTACCAAAATCGGCGCCGAATGTGAGGATTCGGGGCCCGATTTGCTCTTTAAAAATTTCCTTGCTTCCTGTGCTTTGGACCCTTTTTGCCCCGTAATTCCAATGACTTTGTCATAAAAACTAACTAAAAATAGCTAATAAAATAGAGATGACAGAATGTCATCACTATCTTACCAGCTGAACATGATATGATATCCGAAGTTGATGATTCAGAGGAAGAGTTTGATCCCAAAGACATGGGGGAATACAAACCCATGTGTTATTTTGTGAATGATGGCTCTGAAGACAATCAGAAAGCCATACTTGAACAGCCTGATGATTCGATGAGGAGTCATCTCAAACCTTTGTTCATCCAAGTCAAAGTGGATAAGATTGGTATTAACAAAGTTTTGGTCGACGGTGGTGCTGTTGTCAATCTAATGCCTCAATCCTTACTTAAAAGGATTGGTAAGACCGACAAAGATTTGAAGCCTCATAATGTGATTCTATCGAATTACGAAGGAAAGGCTGGACATTACCTTGGTGCTCTCCAAGTAAGTCTAACGATGGGAACTGATATTAGACCAACTTTATTCATGGTGGTCCCATCGAAAGCTAACTTCTACTTGTTGTTGGGGAGAGAATGGATTCATGGGATAGGTGTTGTTCCCTCATCCATGCATTAAAGAATCTCGATCTGGAAAAATGATGGTATAGTCGAGAACATTGAGGCAAACCAAAGCTATTTTCTTGTCGAAGTAAATCAAATCCCAAGGAAGACCTTTGACAAGAACTTAGCAAATATTGCTCCTTTTCATCTGCAAAAATTGATGATGCTAATCAAGCAGATGCAAGTTCTGTGAAACTCCATCCAACTCATGGCTTCATGTGGGAAAGGGAGACGTTCGACACCGAATCTGACATGGAGGATATGAATTCCCTAACCTTAGGGAATGATGAAGATGATCATCACATCTAAGCAAGATGCTTAGAATCAAATCACGGTTGTGTAGCCGGAGTATGAAATCAAACAGGCCTTAATGCCTAATACTTATCAAAAGATGGTTAAGAAACCATTGATGAAGATACTATTGAAACACTCAAGTTTAGACTTACGGGAAATTTGGTCAATTGACCATAAATTTGATTGTATCTTTGTTAAGGAATGGATGTAATTCCTTAGTTGAAAATTAAATGGTGAAATTTGGCATTTGACTGCCTTAAAGATTCAAAAGTTTAAGTAAGAAAACCATAGGCAGTGGGCGAAACCAAGATAGATGTAATTCTTGTTTAAAACCCTTGTGGAAAACTTGTCAATATCAAAATTTGGGGGCAAGCAATTATATTTATTGAATTTAACTTACGACTTTGGTTTATTTGCAAATGCTTACTCAGGTTGCAAATAATTCTTATCTTAGATAATTGAGGTTCTTTACCATTTTACAAATCGTCAAAGGAATTAGTTTCTTTGATAGATATGTCGAAATAAAGGCATATATCAAGAATATAAGCCTATTTGTGTGAAATAAAATAGCACAAAATAAAGGTTCGACAAAAGAGAGAACATTTCGACTTTAGATTGAATTGAACAGTTCAGGACCAACTGCTGGGTCAGATTACAATAAGTCGAAAAACCAAAATGTGATCGAACTTAGTCGCGTTCGTTCGATCCAAAAATGCCCTTTTAAACCTTTTTTCAACAAAAAGCCAAGGTCGAAAAAATGGAAAGACCCCAGGAACCAAGTGAGTTCGACATCAAGACGGCACCAAAGACAGATGTCGACCATGTCATAATCATTGCGGATCCTATTACTTAGCGCGCAAGCTCCTTCGGAAGGACATGTAAACATGTAAGCCAAGCCAGGGGGCATCAATCAAAACTCAAACTGCTCCCAATCAAGCAAGAAATCTCCAGCACTAATGGCATCCTTACAGCGAGCCAAGCGTTGTCGGACAAAGAGATCCTCAAAGTCATACAAAACATTGTCTCTATCGAAAGCCTCGCTATTCAACGCCTTTAACATGGTCGAGAAGTATACCGCTTCATCTGATCTTGCGAGGTAAGCGTCTCTCAACACCCAGTGAATCATTGGCAAGTTGGGACGGGAGTGATGAAGTAGTCGAGCGGCCCTAGTGACGCAGTAAAGAGCGTGGTCACTCAAGGTAAGTTGTTGCATGAACCGCCTCTGTCCTGCGTTGGACGAAGTGACAGAGAAAAGTTGTATGCAGTCATTAGACATGACCCTAAGCACCTCATCATCCTCAGAGAGTTGCCGATGAAGCGTCGTTGATGCCCCGAAAGACAGTAACCCTCTCATGCTTGAAGCTGCAATCTTGTGAGCAATGAAGAGTTGCATTTCTGGGGGGGAAAAATCCCCATGGTATCAAACGGTGGTTTTGCCGCTCTCTTTGTAAAAGAAGGAAAGATGAATATGAGGAGAAGGTTTGACAAAACCTTTATAGCACGATTGTTGGGATAATCTCTTCATCTTCCCCTTTATGTATTTGCCACGTATACAAAGGAAGGGAGACAAAACCTTGAGCTAAGTGGGCAATTAATTTCCTTGACAGACATAATATATTAGGCAAATCTGGCAAAGGAAGGTGCAATGATGACGGAAATGGGGAGTTGTGAAAAAGGGAACGTGAAAAGTTTGATGAACGACAAGTGGCGCCATGGGAAAATAAATAGGCTTATGGACTTTCCAAGTGAAGAGACGTGGCCCATTCATAGTCTAGACTAGTTTAGGGAAAAGAAACTGAAAAGACTATGTTTGGGACGAAATGAATGGGAAGACGTCATGTTTCAAGATGATCGAAGAACAGAAGCAAAAATGCCAATGTTATCCTCTTGTGAGACAGGTCGTCAAAAATGGCATTTTTGGGGGTGCATTTGTTAGCCTGTAAATTTGACAGGCTCATTTAATATGGTCGGCACTTGTTTGACCTTTTACTTTGTAGGAATCAATGAGCTTTCTTATTTTAATTGGAGAATCTCGACGAAGCTCGAAGCCTAAGGCGCACAATCATAATTACCATATTGTGTTCAATGTACCTTTCCCATATAATTACCATTTTCCAAATTTTGTAATCCGTGGAGCCATGCCTTTGGCCGGTCACCACTCTATTAAATCAATTTGAGCATGTGCCTCTTTATTTGGAATTATTATTTATTCCATGTGAAATTTTTTTTTTCCATTTTTAATATTAATACTTGAAGCAAAAACTTTCAAAAAAAAACTTTTTCATGTTTTTTGAAAAGAACATAAATGTGTTAGCCTGTAAATTTGACAGGCTCATTTAATATGGTCAACACTTGTTTGACCTTTTACTTTGCAGGAATCGAAGAGCTTTCTTATTTTAATTGGAGAATCTCGACGAAGCTCGAAGCATAAGGCGCACAATCAGAATCACGACAAAGCAATGCTGAAAGGGCAGTTTCGCGTTGAAGACAAGCAAAAGGGCGGGAAGCACAATTTCAAGCAAGGAGGCGATTTCCTTTTAGTGGAAAACGTGGGACAAGTGGTTGTCCAAGATGGAAGAAGTGTTGATCATGGAGTTAGTGGTTTGCCATCTAGTTTTTTAGTATAAATAGTAGTTTCAAAGCTGGAAAATGGGTCGCAAATCATATACAGAATTCTACAACACTCAAACTACCGGCGTCTAGGGAAACGAGTTATACAGAATGTATGTAAACTGATTTGTAGACCACCCCTTTTATTTTAATGCATTGCATTTTACCTTTTCCTTGAGTTTACGTGCGTAAACTTACTTTTATCTTGCTTTATTTTAAGCTTTTAATCGCATTCTCAAACCTGTCGAGAGATAATGCCTTTTATATCAAACCCGTCCTGCTCTCTAAGCAACCTGAGTGCATTTCGTGGCCTTTTTTCAGACTCTTTTCTGATAGAAACCTTTGCACAACGGTCTTGAGATTTCTAGTTCGATCTCGCTTGTAATAATGAGAACTAGCCCCCGTTTGCCGAAATCACAGGCAAACAAAATGACGAACATATTATCTTTAAATTCATGAGTCATAGAAGCATGCGTCAACGTCCGCCTCAAGAACAGATAGATTCTACAGGACAAACATAGTCATTGCTAAAACAAAAACAAAACAAAAAAAAAGCTCGCTAAGTTGAAAACCTGAAAGGACGGCTTAGGCAAAAATCAACGTCCCGGTGGATCGAAAACCCGAAAGTGCGATCCAGGCAAAAATTAGGGACATACAAAAAAGAATATATTTCCGGTGGATTGAAAACCCGAAGGGGCGGTCTAGGCAAAAGTTGGGGATTTTTCACAACAAAAAAAACAAAGAAAGGAAAAAGCAAAAGAAAAGCATGACTATTGAAGCGTGCCTGCGAGAAAGCACTCTTGGTCGACTCATAAATGTAGACTTCTGCCAGGCTTCAGATTAATAGGCCTTATCCCCAAGAAATGTGATTACTTCACCATTAACTGAGACATCATATCGGGCTTTACCCCATCAGCGGTTTGATTAATGTGTTTTATCCCATCAGAGATGTCACCAATCAAGTTTATTTCAAGTGGCAGGTCCCACCAAACAATCAGTCTACAAATACTTTTCAATGTCCCTAGTGTCTTTTCTTTAAGCTGCCCTTGTACCGGTAGCAGACAATTTTATCTTGTTTGACTTTTGTTTAAGCTTCCCTTGTACCGGTAGCAGATAATTTTATCTTGTTTGTGTTTTGGTAAAGCTGCCTTTTACCAGTAGCAGATGATTTTATCTTGTTTATCTTTTGTTTAAGCTACCCTTATACTGGTAGTAGACAATTTTATCTTGTTTGTCTTCATTAAAGTTGTCGTTGTCCCGGTAGTAAACAATTTTAGTTCCAATATAGTTTGTCTTTTGCTAAAGCTACCCTTGTACCGGTAGTAGACAATTTTATTTCCGATATGGTTTGTCTTCATTAAAACTGTCGTTGTCCCGGTAGTAGACAATTTTTTTTCCGATATGGTCTGTCTTCATTAAAGTTGTCGTTGTCCCGGTAGTAGACAATTTTATTTCCGATATGGTTTGTCTTCATTAAAGTTGTCGTTGTACCGGTAGTAGACAAGTTTATTTCTGATATGGTTTCTCTTTTGTTAAAGCTACCCTTGTACGGTAGTAGACAATTTTATTTCTGATATGGTCTGTCTTTTGTTAAAGCTGTCGTTGTCCTGGTAGAAGACAATTTTATTTCCGATATGGTTTGTCTTTTGTTAAAGGTACCCTTGTACCGGTAGTAGACAATTTTATTTCCTCTATGGTCTGTCTTCATTAAAACTGCCCTTGTACCAGTAGTAGACAAGTTTATTTCCGATATGGTTTGTCTTCATTAAAACCGCCTTTGTACCAGTAGTAGACAATTTTATTTCCTAAATGTTTTGTCTTTTCTTAAAGCTACCCTTTTACCGGTATTAAACAATTTTATCACCCTTCGGTTTACCTTTTCATTAAACTATCTTGATACCGATAGTAAGTAAAACCTATCAGTTTGTTCCCTAGTAAACCTGTGTTAGCCCCCAGCAGAGTCGGATCCATTTCTTTAAAGAACTCAGGTATCCTTCTGTTTTGTTCTATCCCCAGTCTGGTCATCTTCGTCGTCTTTGCATTCATACTTGCATCACAAACATTCATAGCATAATATTCATAACATCACATCTTTAGCATTTTTCTTAAAAAAAAAAACTTGTCAAAAATGGTGTACTTGGTATTTAAGTCTCTTCGACCCATTGATTTAAAAGTTTCATCTTTTAAAGTCCCTGTGACGAAGAAACTTAAATAGGGGCATCTGTCATACCCCATTTTTTTACCGTTTAAAACTTTTATTTACTAGTCTTTTAAAGCCGAGAAGTTTCATCGTTTCAGACCAAAATTTCGGCAGAGAGATATTTTAAAATACCTCATTCGGGTTCCGAAGGGACAGTTTTAAGTCTTTTATTTTTATTTTATTATTATCCTTTTCTTTATTATTTATTTATTTCTTATTTATCTTATTCTATTTTTTTTAGTCCTTTGCATTTTTATTTTATTTCGTTTTTTATTACTTTAATATTTTTATTATTCTTTTAATCCTTTTTTTAAGTCCATTGACCAATTCCTGTCCTCATTGTTGTCCAGCAAACAGGGGCATTTTTGTCCCTTCCTTTTACATTTGTAGGAACCATTTCCGTTGTGTGCACCTCTTTTCCTCCAGTACAATGCACCTGCAGATAACCCAAAAAACACACTATATATAGCCCCTCAATCATTGAGGCACAGGTTCCAACACTGACATATTCAATGGCCGCCGCATAACCCCACCAAAACCCTAATTTTCCAGTTTATCATGAATGCCAAGACGACACACCAACAATATTCATAAACCCACAAGAATATCAACTCATTATCAGTAATAGATCTCAAACTAAATCATAATTTCATCAACTTTTTTTTTCGATTCCAAAATCAAATTCACAAGTCAGTTCGGAATCCAACCAGAAGCATTAAGAAGAGAAAGGTATAAAGTCTCGTGTTATAACTCAAATCTAGGATAAACCTTTAAGTTTTGGTAAAATTTAAATCTGTTTTCATACTTAGCATAAAAAGGATTTTAAAAAAGTACTTTCGTACTTGATGGATCTAGCAGTGTTCGTAAACTTTTAAAAAAAAAATTAAAGGAAGAAGCCGATTCGGTTTAGAAGAAATTAGAAGAAATATATTCAATTTTTTTTCCCAATACCTTTGTTAGATCTACTCTTCTTTGTTGATTTTCTTCAAAATCTAAGCTCGGATTCGAACTCGGGAACGAAAAGAATGTCTAGATCTGTGAGTTTGTTTTTTTTGAAATAGGGTATTTGAGTTTCTCCAACGCAATGGCGCCGCCCTGTTGCGTCGGCAGCCGCTGCGCCGGAATCTAGATATAGTTTGAAGGTTCGACGGAGAAGATGAAGTTTTTTCAGGAGAAAGGAATTGGACTTGTGTTGTTTTTCTTTGATAATTCGTATTTATACTCCCCTTTTTCAAGGCAATCCCACGCACGCAAGTATACAATGTTTTCATACACCTTAAGGGTTGGATCGTTAGATCTTGGATCTAACGGTCCAGTGTTTTCCCCTGTTTGTTCCTGTGCACACCCCCCTTTAATCTTGTTGTGTTCTCTTTTTTAAAAAAAACCATTAGATCTAGATCCAATGGCTGAGATCTCATCTCTTAAGCCCACTGGATTCTTTTAAGCTCAGTTTATTTTCTGTTTGTCTCTACTATTTTACTACTGAACCTAATATTGTAATTTTGTACCCCCTTTTCCTTAAAAATAAATTTCTTCTTCTTTTCAAAACACTTTATTTTTTTTAGTTGTTTATTTTTACTCATTATATTATATTGTTGCATTTTTATTTTTATTTAGTTTTCTAGTTTATTTATTTACATTAGTTAATTTATTTTTATTTCATTTTCTTGTTTATAGCTAGTTTATTTTATTTGCTTTTTTATTATTAAGTTTTATTTTTATGCTTATTAGGACTATAATCATCTAATACATTTTTATTTCTTGACATTTATATTATTGAAGCATTAGAATGTGATGGAAAAACTTAGAACCAAACTAGGTTGAATTTGTGACGAATTTGTATAAGCACCCCTTCAATGTGTGCCTGAAACTTTTGAGAAAACTTGGTGGAATCTTCTCCCCTTTTGACATTATCAATTTAAATAAAAGCACAGACTCACATCACATCACTAAGAATTATCACTCACACATCATATAATAAAATAGTTATGATAATCCAATTATTAAAATGATAAATAAATCCATGGTGCAAGCAACTTAAGCACCTTCTATTTCATAAAATAACAAAGAAAGTAGCCAAAGCCAAATGGAAAAGTAAACAAATCTCAAGGTAACAAAATGAATCAAATTTTTGTCAAAAATTAATCACACTATGATGAAGTAGCCTAAGAATCAAAACAATATGTATACAAGAGTTCATGAAGAATTCATCATATGAAAGAAGATTGAACAAATATTAGCAAACATTTTGGAATTTCGATAACAAGAAATAGACGAAGTATAAAATACAATGAAAGAAGATAAAATTGGAACCATATACCAGTGAATTGAATCAATGAACTCTCTCTTGTGATGATGCTTTAGGTTGGCATAAAAATGTAAGATTTAAAATTGAAATTCTTGTTCACGCAGGACAGATGTTAGACACAATGTCCAAGACAACATGTATAACGTACAAGTAAAAATGAGCAGATAATAATAAATAAATGTAAAGCAGTAAAGGAGAACACATAGAATTAGTAACCCAATTCGGTGTCTGCATGCACGTTAGCACTCCAACACTAAAGTCAGTAATGGAACTGAGAAAGAGTGTGTAGAAAGTGTTGTAAAAAGTGAATCGTACCTTGAAGGTGAAGCAATGTCACCCTTATATAGGTGAGCGTTAGGAATAACTGCCTCCTGGTTTTGCCGCGTGTGATAAAGGACGGTTAAAGGACACGTGTAGCGTGATCCTTTCACTAGAGTGCGCTCGCGTGCGATGCAATGTACCAAAGGCTGGCGTGTTCCCTCATGCGTGGAGCCTTAAGGCGGTGTAAGCTAGGCTATATGTTGACGTGTGATTGAAACTCTGACCGGTCCAGAACAGTTGCCCCCCAAAGTCGTTGATTCCTTTAAGGTGCAATGGTTGTAGCTCTAAAGAGAGGCGTACGATCGGGTGCCTACGAACATCGGCGCCTTGGATGTTTTTTCATACATAGGAAGTTGATTCCGTCCTCAAGGAGGTGGAGCTCGTGCGAGTTGGTCGATGCAGTTGGTATTTAATGCTTTGAACTGAAACTTTCATGATGTGATGGTCATTCAGCTTGCTTTCCACATGTCAGTTTCGTGGCCTGTGTGTCCCGGAAAAAGGTGCTCTATGCACACTCGCTTTGACTGCGTTTCGTATTTTTCCAATGCAATTTTTCAGCCATTTAGATCACGATTCCTCGTTTTCTCTTCATCTGGTCCGTTGATATGCATGACTTCAGGGGCTATTTAAAGGTGGATTTCTCCTTATTTTTCTTGTGTTTATCGTTTCTTCTCGACATGTTATGGGAGAACATTTTCTTTCACTCTTCTGAGTTTCTTCTTTCATTCATTTCTTGTGTTAAATGAGATATGCTTGTTTTCTTTATAGGTTATGGGGTCTTGACGTTTCATTTGTCTTCATATGATGATTTGTTTCATGCACTTGTTATGGCGACATGCATCAGAAAGGAGAGAACTAAGTTGGTCGAAAATTTTGCCAAAGTCGCATCAAGATGGATGATTTCGGGCAAGGCTGTTATTCTACTCTGAGAAATTGTAGCTGAAATCATGGGTGTTGTGGCTGAGATGAAGGACTTGTTATGCTTCTTCCCGTTATCCAGGATCGTCCGGCTTGCTGACGCCAAGCTCTTTCCTGTCAAGTTTATGTTATCCAGCGGATTCTTTCCTTCTATTGAAGTACTTGAATCTTCTCCTAGATGAGGGTGTGTTGTCCGACTTTGTCTGGCTTGTGCACAATGTTATCAATTATGCATGTCCATGGCCACACATAGTTCTTGCCCCGGGCGGCATTTTCATTTCATTTTCATTTCGTGTCGCACTCCTTCTTCGCTTCGAGCTTTCTTTGGTCGCCTGGGGGAACACATCCGGCCAAGGCTTAGTTCCCCCTTTTGGGCATTTATGGGCGAGACACTATACCATTGGGTGGCTAGCCCTTTAGGCGGCTCCCACGACAAATGCTAGACTTTCGTTCCGCTTAAAAGGAGAAGCCTTGACATCCTCCCTCCGTTGAGGATGCTCTTCCAAGTTTGACACTTTAGGTCCTGTCAATCAATAATAATTTCCAACGAACGTGTTTGTTTTTCAGAAAAACACTCATTTATTAATGTTCGCAAAACAGATTTACAATCAATAATAACTTCCAACGAACGTGTTTGTTTATGGATCCTATGAATTATTTGAAGTGCATTGATGAGTCAATAAATTAGTGTTTTTAATATGTTATTTAAGTCTATTTTATTTTAGATTTGAGTTAGTTTTATTTAAATATTATTTTCTTTTAGAACTATTTTACTTCAATTGCAAGTTATTATATTTCAGGAACAAATATTCAAAAGATTTAGTCTTGGAGCAAAAGAAAGGGAATTGGAGCTTATTCG
>Ga0228710_1003857_pt1 | contig 23786 bp, 10 predicted proteins | sample MedpolnodulmetaG_FD_177995 | JGI IMG/M metagenome (GOLD analysis project Ga0228710, IMG submission 177995) | Root nodule microbial communities from Medicago polymorpha collected in Santa Monica, California, United States - pink nodules | ecosystem: Host-associated > Plants > Roots > Nodule...
AGAGCTTACACACAAGAATTCAATTCTCTCCTTCACGTGAATACTCAAAGAAATATTCATAAAGCTCTTCAACAACAACAACAAAGCAAACTTCAAATATCTTTCATCTCTTGTATTTAAGATATCATTATAAGTTTGTATTGATAATATCTCCAAGTTGGGATATTATTTAAAATATCCACCACCATACAAAGTAACTAGATCTCAAGTCTATTGGGCTTAATAGTTTGGGATAGAACTTTTCTTGTGTGATCAAGAATCGTAGAAGCCTGCTGAGGTTGATAATACAGACTGTAATCAGACTAATCTGGTGTGATCAACAAATTATAGTGCTATTTAGAAGTTTCTGATAGCAGGATACTATAGTGGATAATCTCACATGTAGTGTGGGGACTTGACGTAGCCGGTTAGGCGAACCAGGATAAATCTCTTGTGTTCTCTCTCTTATCCCATCTCTTAATTTCTGGCCGTCACATTTAACCTATAACTAACTATATTAATTTTCCAGAGTGCTTTGGTCCTTAAACTAAAATTAAATTATTAACTCACTACTTAATAATTATCCAGAACCTTCTGGTCCTATTTATTAACTAACTATTTTATTCTTAATATTTTCAGAGTGTTCTGGTCCTTTATCGCTTTATTTATTTCAGTTATATATCCAGAGTTTTCTGGTCCTTTACTGCTTTATTTATTTCAGTTATATATCCAGAGTTTTCTGGTCCTTTACTGCTTTATTTATTTCAGTCTTTTATTCCAGAACTTTCTGGTCCTTTTATTTATTTTATTATCCAGAGTTCTCTGGTCCTAATATTAATATTTTATTACCACTCACACTAACCAAATATTTTCTTGAGCATATATACTTATTTAAGTTGCAGGAATAATTTTTAAAAGGGTCACAATTCAAACCCCTCCTTTCTTGTGGCGTTTATTGCTACTTCACTTCCAAGCTAAGAGTTTCGCTCTATCCATCACCGGCTCCTCTCGGAGGGTGCCACCATCAAAATTCAGGTCATTCCTAGACGTCCAAACGACAGCATGCCAAACAAGAAGCAGACCTAACCTAACTCTCTTACCCCACCCTAAGCCCACAAAAGCCTGGAAATGTTGAGCAAGGCCAAGGGGAGGCACAAACACCCAACCTAACCACCTAGACACCTGATACCACACCGGGACAATAGACAGGCACGAGAGGAACAAATGAACCGACGATTCCGACGGACCATCACAGAAAACACACCCCAAACTCCCATCAGGAAGCGGGACACCATGCCTCACAAGATTAAGCCTTGTAGGGATCCTGTCAAGGATAAGCTGCCAGGAGAAAACAACCACCTTGGAAGGTGCCCAAGACTTCCAAACCCGAGAAACGGCCTGCAGAATCTCGCCATTTGGGGCACCCGGGACCGGCAAAATCTTAGACAGATAAGCGTAAGCCGACTTAACCGAGTAGCGACCATCAGGACAATGAATCCAGGACCAAACATCCTCCCTACCCTCACGCGGGCTGGACACGACCTCAAGCAACTCGATGAGCAAGTCAGCCTCCCAAACAAAGAGAGGCCTCCTCCACCTAAGATCCCAAGTCCAAACATTTTCCTCCCACCTCCCTAAGTCCCCCACTCTCCCATCAGCCTGGAGCGACAACCAAAAGAGCCGAGTGAACCTGTCTCTGAGAAGAACCGGCCCGCACCAAGGGTTGTGCCAGAATTGGGTCGAAAGACCATCCCCAATAACCTTAGTAACCCCCTCAGAGAACCATTCCCCCGCATCCTCCTTCGCTCCCCAAGAAGGGAAATATTCGACCACCACGAGGAAGCCCCACGAAGGCCAGAAGGCCTACCACCAAGGTGCGGGGAGGGAAGACAACCACCATACCGGGCAAAGCTAATATCTCTCCAAACACCACCCTCACCCAAAAGGTACCGCCACCTCCACTTAGCCAGAAGGGCAAGGTTAACCTGACGAAGATCCCTCACCCCCAAACCCCCCTCTCTCTTAGGCTTACAAACCACCGACCAAGACACCCAAGGAATGCTTCTGCTCCTTTTTACACCCCCCCAAAGAAACTCCCTCTGAAGACGCACAATCTTCTTCCACACCAAAACGAGCATTTTCATGACCGACATGTAGAATATATGAATGGCATTAAGAACAGAGTTCAGGAGGACAACCCTACCACCTAGGCTAACATATTTATTTCCCCATGATCCAAGCCTATTCAAGAGAAGCTGGAGAAGAGGTTGCCAAGTTTTCTCTAGGTGAGGGTTGGCGCCAACTGGCAGACCCAAGTAAGTGAAGGGAACACTACCCACTCTACAATAGAGGAAGCGCTCTGCCAGACCCAGAAAATCCGCCCCCACATTCACCCCCATGATAGAGCTTTTGGCAAAGTTACACATAGGATAATATTAACACATGTATTATTTGCATTCCTAGATATATGACTCTTAAAATCCAATATTAAATATGTACTACCTCTATCTTTTGAAGCTTGAACCCCCGGATCCACGGTCCTTCCTGAAAACGCTATTGGGTACGGCTCTCTCAAATGGCTATGGCTCTCTGTAGCCTTTTGCCATGTGGCTGCTGTTAATGCAGCGGGGCTATGGTTCCGAGTTCGATAGTGCGAAGGTTTTTTGAGTTGGAGGAGTCAATTGTGCTCAGGTAGTCAGGTGATTGTCCAAATTTGGAGGGTTTAAATTTCAAGGAAAGGTTCTTGGCTAATGATTTGCTCTTATCTAAGCTTGTTATGGAATTGGTTGCTGTCATCTTCACAAAAGTTTATTTCAATTTCATTTAATGTGTGATCCATGAATATGATATTGTTGTTTGTCAATTCCATTGTTTATACCTATTCAAAGCATGTTGATATCTTTGTAGTCTTTGATGTATAAGTCGTTTTAGAACTTGGATATATGACCAGAAGGGAACTTGGACTTGTTTGCTATTCAACACGTACACTCATGAGATTATACGTTTCTCTTTGTCCGTTACACGGCGGTGTCCGGTTTTTGTGTCACGGTGCTTCATATTCTGCTTGTGCTCAACCACTAGGAGTCGTGAAAGTCGTAGGACTTATAGTTGGCTGGCTTCATTATAGTACCAGACTCCACTAGCTTAAAAATCACTCAGCTAAAAACATCCTTCTACATTGAAAAATAAAAGAGACAAACAGGTTCACCTTGCCTCAACCTCGTTTACAAGAAAAGAATTCAACAGGTCTCCCTTAAAAATATTCAGATTATTTCTAGTTCATCAAATCATCTTGGAAACTAGCCATGCAAAGAAAAGAGGGATGAGAAAGGAAAAATCTTGTTATTAGATTCAGTCACAAACCAATGCTGATGCCTGATTTATGATTGTAAATTAATAAGTTGTTTGTTCACTCAGGATATTATGTATATAATTGAGATCTTGCTGCAAATTTTCTAACCATCATGTTTCTACTTCTAAAATTGGAACCAAGCAATTGATATTACAGTGCAGATTCTATGGCCCTTCAAAGTTTTATAGTTTTAAATTCAGCTTTTTCCTTAATTTGGGTTGAATGCTACATATTGTTAACAATATAGATAATTAGAGAGAATAACAAAGATAATCGGAGAGAATAACAAAGAGACTAACAAAGACGGCTAAAGTTTCATAGAATACCAATAACTTAACATTACAAAAGGATATTAGAGAATATATAATAAAACCTAATGGACTCTAACTTACTAATATAAATGTCCAATAGCTTAAGTTTTATTATCTTTTTTCAGATTCTTAATCAATTTGGAGAACTTTAGCCTGATGTATGTACTTCAATGCATTGATTTTTTTTTTTAACAATGTCTCAATTGCATTTGCACAGTTGCTAATATGTTTTATGTGGCAAAAACTTGGGGCAATAATATACCTTTGTGTAATTTTGTATTTTTAATACTTCTTTGATCGGCCTTGAGTATGCCATTACAGCTCTAAAGGTAATGATTAGCTTCTATTCAAAAGTATTAGAAAATTTGTTTGTGACCGTGACACATTAAGGTTTCTGATTCTAATTCGAAGGCGAATGAAGCTGCATCAATACTCATAACTTCGCCATATCTTTCTAAAAGAAAAAAAATCATCACATTTTTCAGGTGGAGAACATCTTGGTTATTGGACATGGCCGCTGCGGCGGAATATCAAGGCTTATGAGTCATCTAGAGGATGGTTCTGCTCCATAGCAAGACATGAATTATACATAACACTAAGCTGAAACAAAATTGTTAATATTTACAATTTTTATGGTTTAATTGAATAATTATGTGGTGACTTCATAGAACATTGGGTGAATATTGGTTTATCTTCCAAAGTCAAGGTTCTGAAAGAACACGAATGCAATGATTTCAAAGAACAATGCAAATTATGTGAAATGATTAACTAATTAAGTTGCAGTTATATATGCTTTAATTTTCATTCAGCAACCATACTTGAAAAATTTAAATATTAATTAGTCACCACTTTATATATACAGGAATCGGTGAATAACTCATTAGTGAACCCGAAGACATATCCATATGTTGATAGAGAAATAAGGAACAAGAACTTAGCATTACTGGGAGGTTACTATGATTTTGTGAATGGAGAATTCAAGTTGTGGAAGTACAAGACTCATGTCACTAAACCCGTTACCATCCCTCGAAAAGGCCATGACATGACTATCTAAATCCTCAAGGAATCAAGCTTTGAACCATTTTCACTCATGTTGTGATCTTTTCCTTAATTTGCTAGAATGTGAAAAAATGCAGTTATTTCTTTGAAAAATACAACTATAAGAAAGACAATGCGGTTGCTTGATGTGCTTACCGGTCAGGAATACAATTTCCGCCTCATTACCATTGAGCGTAACTTCGATTTGGGTGTTCCTCCTACAATGTTGTTTGTTGAGGTGGTTCGTAGAAATAATCTTGCTTGAAGAAAAGTTCTAATCTTTTGGAAGTTGTATGCTGGCATGTATTGTATGACGACAAGCTGCTAATTGATATGGGTGTTTCTCTTACGGTGTTGTTTGTTGAGGTGGTTCGCAAAAATAATCATACTTTAAGAAAATTTCTAATCTTTTAGAAGTTCTAAAATATACGAAGAATGACAATGTTCCGTAATTTGAACCCTCTCCTTTAGAGTAAATTTTTTAGAAGATACGTAATTCAACCCGTGAAGTTGTACCTTATATTTCTTTCTGCAGTATTTGACACGAAAACAATGTAAACAACCTTTCTACTAACAAAATACCAAACACATCAGACTTGGAATATATCAAAGAAATACAGTCCTATAAAAACTGAATCCAATTCCCCGTTTTGTTAATAGCCACTTAGAACAGAAGTTTAAATTTTCAAAAGCTAATAATATTCTCTAATAAAATTGAAACTCTGTCTTGCATGTCTTCAGAAATCTTCATCAATTTGTAGGTATTCTAAAGTGAAAAACAAGCCAAAAAGCATATTCGTAACAACTAATCGGTTATCAAAAGTTGGGAATTTTCCCATTAGTAATTCCTATTGGTTTTTTTTCGTTTTCTGTGACCCAATTTATCACAGCCGTATTATTATTACAATACTTAATTCAATTCAATGCTTCCAGTTAAAGAAATTAATAGTTAAAGAAATTAATTTTTATATTAAAAGGATGGCCGAAGGGAGAACTCATATTTCTCCCATGAAAATGTTGACTCATTCAACAAGTTTTCTCTGTGTCCATTATTAAAGTTGTTGTAGTGTTTTGAAATTAAATTATACTCCATTCCTAAGATTAAGCGATAGAGAAATGATATTTGTACAACTAATTTCTAATAATTTTTTGACAATTTTCTCTCTCATACTCACATCATATTCTTATTCTCTCTCTACCTTTTATTTTCTATTGATTTTGACCAATCAAAATAGAGAAAAACAAAGTTGTTATATAAGTTGTTTAGAAAGAGGTATACAAATATCACTACTCTAAGCAATATTAGAAAGTATTTGCCATTACTTTCTTTTCAACTAGTCACTATTGTGTTGACGAGACAAACAACCATACTTAAAGAAAATTCAAACATAGATTGTAAAATTTAAAGAGATATTTCTTTTAAATCTTTAGCTATATCTCACTAGAAAATTTCTCAGGATTGGCAAACTTCATTGATAACAAAAAAAAGAAACCCACACTTATCATAAATGTCAGTTACCATAAATTAAGGACTTGGCTTTTGGTTATAGCGTATTCCTTTATTTGTTTACCGTTAAATAACTTAAAAAGAAATTAAGAACGATCATTATAGACCAGCAAAATCAATTTAACACTACAATTAAAAATTAATTAGGTTTTCATAAAACGCTACCTTAATCTAAGGCAACAACCAACATTATCCAAGAAAAAAGGGGGAAAATCATCAAAACAGAAAAACTAACGCATCAACCAACATAATGAAAGAAATAGAAAAATCCAAAATCCCAAGAAAATCAAACATTCTGTAAAAGAAAATATCATAAAGAAAGAAACACTATAATGAAAGAAAATATCATCAAAGAAAGAGAAATGGGTTCAAGAAAGAAACCTCAAAGTTGGTATTCTCAGGCTTGGGAATCCAAGAATGCAAAACAGGAATAGCAACTGGCTCAGGAATGATTGGGTGATACTCCATTGGTGTTTGGAGGAGTTGTTCTTCGCTCAGACGGACAGGAACTTCAAATAGTTGGTTCAACTCTTCATGAGCTACTGTAGGGAGACGATTCATGTCGAAGTAGGACTCCATTGCTGTGAGAAATTTGTTACAGTCTCGATGGCTGCAGTTTGGGTTGCTCACAAGAATAGCACCGTGATCTTGGATTGAACGCACCATTTTTCCGCAAAACTCGATGAAATATAGGTCTCCATGTGGCGGGTAATCACCATTGATGAAGCGTGAAAGGTCGAAAATGTCCAACAGTTGTGACGTCATCAGTCCTTTTTTTTTTCTCTTTCTCTTTCTCTCTCTCACAAGAGTAAAAAAAGTGTTGTAAAAATGGCAATGACCCTTTTATGGCGTTGTCTCCGGTAAGCGACCTTTATGGATCACTTACTGTGTGAGACTGTCCCTTTCCATTTTTTTTTTGTTCCAAAATGTTTAGCAATGGTTAGATGTATATATGGTAATGAATGGATGACTATGATCTCCTGTGACTGGGACCCACCGAGCTTTGAATATTTAAACAGCTTAAAAAAGTAATAATTAAGTTAGAAAAGGGTGGTTTCGAAATTGTATCTAACCGTTCGAGGAACGGTAATTTTAAAAGATTTATATATTTATTTCACCCACGGTGATAGGTAGACACCCTAAATGTGTACTGCCTTGGATCACTATTATAAACAAAAGTTCACTTTTTAAATTCATTCAATAAATGATGTATGTAGTCTATATATAGACTACATACATCATTTATTGAATGAACCTAAAAATACAACTTTCGCTTATAATAGTGACCGGATGGAGTACATCTTTTTTACAACTCTAAAAAATTTCAGTTAACTAAATAGATGGTATGTGTGACCATATTTTTTTAGTTGTGTGACCACTAGTTTTTCAGAATTTATTTGGTTAATTAGGTGAAAAAATAGTCGTCACGCGCATTTAGTTGGGTGACCATATTTTTTAGCTTTTAAACAGTGGTCACGCAACTGAAAAAATGTGGTCACACAGACCATATACTTTATTAACTCTTAAAAAGAAAATTGTTAACTGAAATTTTTTAGAATAGTAAAAAAGGTGTACACATTAAGGGTGTCTACCAATCTTTATTCATTTATTATGGAGTTTGCCAAATTTCCTTAAATTAAACGTATCTAAAAATTATATTTCATTTTAAATTTTGTCAAATAAAAATTTCATTTTCAATTTTATGTGCTCATATCTCCAAAGTTGGATTACAAAGAAAGCATGACTTTGAATTTCAAAAATTGAAACCTTTTGGAGAAGTTATTATGACAAACTAACCCTTAAGAAACATAATTTATATTGAAGGACACTTCTCAGAGACTGAAACAGACCCAACTGATTAACCGTATCAGATATAATCAATCTGACCGTTCAATATGACCTAGTTGAACTGATTAACGGTATCAAATATAATCAATCTGACCGTTCAATGCTCAAAATTTTCAATTAATATTTGTAAACATTCAACAATATTAACAATTTCGGTCAAGGGACTAAAACTGTGTTATTTTGAAATAGGGGATCAATTGTGTGAGTATACCAAAATAGAGGATCAGAACCGTAATTAAACCTAAAATAAACCGAGTATGTTGATAAAGAATTAATTAATGTATTTGAAAATATTAAATGAGTCTTATAAAATGAGATTTTTTTTTTTTTAAATGGTCTTATAAAAAGAAGCTCAATTTCCCTATCTTTTTTCTATCGGTGCTACACACAGCAGCTGCTCATAAATCAATCTTCTTCTTCTCCAATCTGTTCTTTTCCTTCTCCTTTTGAGCTTCCATGGACACATAATGGGTGTTTCATCCATCTTCGGAATGAATTGCATGTCCGTTCTGTATTTTTTATTTTTTTTTCGCAATTTCTGATTCAACAAGCCTAGATCCACAAAATGGGTATTTCACTCGCAATTGCTAAAATTGGAAAACTAATAGTGAAGATTAAAATGCTCTACTATTAACTGTACAAGTCATAAAAGAAAAAATTGTGTGAAACAGGACAAATTGAGGACAAATGTGTATAATTGACAGTGAAAAACCAAGCAAAATTGATGAAATCTCTACAACTTATGAAACACAAAATTGATGACCTTGATTTAGATAATACTAGACCATCGACCCCGTGCGAAAATTAACCGTAATATATAAGTACATCAAAGAAAAAAGTTGATTTAATAATAAATAGTAAAATACGGTGGATTTTAGGGTGAGGGTTCAATTAAGTCCCTCACTGGTGGACCACTTAGAATCGTAATTAATAGTCATTAGATTAATCAAGTACACATATCTTATTATACACCATATACACTAAATTGCACCTCTCTTCCTTTTCTTCCCCTCTCGTCTCTTCCCTCCCCCTTTGTTGCTATGCTCCCGTTGGATAAGAGTGTTATCAAAAGAGGAATACTGACTCTTCCCTCCACCCAATTCATGCCCCTACATCTTAAGCATGTGATTCTTTCTTTTATTTCTTTTTTATTGTATTGATACTCTTTTTTTTGGTTGAGATATGGTTCCTTCAAAATAGATTGCAATGTTGAATGATGGTGGTTCACACTTTAGACTTGAATTTAACATGGGAAGATGAAATTAGACATTTGGGGTTTTCGGAATTTTCATAAAATTCATCTTTTCTATTTTCTAATAATCTTTGTTGTGGGAATATACCATTGTTATGGGCTATACATGTTTTACGTTTCATGGATTAATTTGTCAATGAACAATTTGTTGTGGTTCAAGGTGGATTTACCTGTTGAAGGTGGGGATATATTTTGTTGAGGATGGTGGCTTGACTTTGGGCGGAGGATGGCGGTGGCTAGAGATGACAGGGAAGATGTGGTGACTTGTGAGGGACCGCGTGATAAATGTGTAGATATTATCATTTTAATTTCTAATAAATCTAGATAGTTGATTAAATCAAATGGTATTTTTAACGTGGTCCACCGGTGAGGGACTTAATTGAACCCTCACCCTAAAATACACAATAAAATACAATGACATCATCTTAAAATTAATTCTCCAATTAAGAGTTGTACATGAAAACAGAATTTCAAAAGTCACCTGAAAGGGCCAGTAAGATAATTTCACTATGGACTAACTGTGTGCGCTTTTAACTTTGGAGACATTATCATCACATGCATATATGGTTATTCATGCATACTATGGAAAGCTGTATGGATGAGTTGGTGTTTTTATTTATGGAACAACCGCAGACTAACCTATAACACATCGCTGGCAACTATGAACATTAGATAGTTAGTTGGTTTTATAGTTTTAATATAGGCTTTTTATGCATGTGACTATCGAAAGTTTAGCAAATAGATTAGTAAATTTTGTTGCTAATATCCCAAAAGTTCAAAGCAATATATAAATCATAGTCATCGTGAACTTACTCAATTGGCAGGAACAGTGCATAACATATGCAAGATTCAAGGTTCAAATTCCAGCTTACTACCCAAAAAAGATAATCATAATGACAATAAACTTCTTCAAGTGGCCAACGTCAAACACCAAACTTCTTTAACAACAATTCTATTTTACATAACATTAATATTTTGAAAGTCTTGCCCATAATTTCTAAAATTAAGTTAAGAAACTACATAAGTAATTTTGACTATTTAAAAATATCTTTGGTGTAAATTCCGTTTAGAAAATGACTTCAATTTATTTTTTAAGCTTTACGGAATAAATTTGCGTAAAGACATTTTTAACTCTTTAACCTTTAAAAGGTTGTGATTTTGGTCACCTAATAAAAAAATAACTTTACCCCATAACTTTACAAAACATTGCAAAACTGTTTAGACGACGCAACATGTTCCAAAACAGGAGTCAAAATTGCAACATTTGGTAAAGATAAGGCACAAAAAAGCACATTTCTCTATAAATAAAGGGCTAAAAGAACATATTTCCATATAGATAGAGGGTCAAACGAGCACATTTTCCTAAAAAAAAAAAGGGCAAAATTGTTATTTTTTTTATTAGAGGGCAAAAATTGCAACTTTTTAAAAGTTAAGAGGTCAAAAATGTATTTAAACCATAAATTTATCTTGTTAATAACGTGAAACTTTTGTTTTGACAAATTAGGGAACAAAATAATTATCAGCAAACTGTAAGAATCATTAGTTTATAATAGAATAATATATGGCTACAATGACACTATCGAATATGGGGGCGGGTTCATTTCTGCCCAGAAAAGGCATAATTAGTATAACTAATTAGATATCAGTACAATCTTAGCTTGCATAGAAGTTCAACCTCACTCTTAACTCATTAGAAAAACATTACACTATTAGACACCCCATTATAACTCATTGTTCAAACACCATTGATGGTTCATTCTCCTCCTGCATTACACATCCTTTAGTAAGTTGCCCTTTACGTTGACAAAAATTTACTCCAATGCTTTTGTTTTATTTCTTGTCTTTTCCTGACTTGAACATTACCCAATCCATGAAGCTTACCATATTATTCAGCATCCTGCACCGCTCAAAATGTCTAGGATAATTATAATTGTTCAAAACATCTAGACCAGTCTATATAGAAACTTACCAACTCTTTTTTTAAACTTTGAAACTACTGGAGCACACATGTAAAAAATAAATTAGTAGTCAAATTTGTCCAAAGTAGTTGTTGGATTAGGGTCCAGAGGAGCTGATAAAATATTTAGAATATATAATCAGACTATAATATATTCAGAACACTTCAACATATAAACAATGAATAGTAAATTATCACTCATCCTTCAAGCAATGGAGCGCAAGCAGCGTTTCAAATTCGCGATAAGACATGTTAAATTATGTTCTAGATCACGCAGAAGCAATTAGAAGGAAGGTGTTAGGCAAGTTTGTGCATGCGTCTGCCATACATATATATAGAGCAAGATAGCATTGGTTAGAGTATGTATGGGAAGCTTAAACATATTAGGCTGCATTTATTAAAGTAGTTGGCAAGATAACATTTATTGAAATGAGGCTCCAATAGCTTGCAAGACACGATTAGTTTAAGTGCTTGGAGGGAAATTAACAAAGCTATTAGGGTTAAGCAATTGCTTGACCTAATTAGCTTTTAGAGTAAGTATGATGTTCTAGATCACGCAGAAGCAATTAGAAGGAAGGTGTTAGGCAAGTTTGTGCATGCGTCTGCCATGCATATATATAGAGCAAGATAGCATTGGTTAGAGTATGTATGGGAAGCTTAAACATATTAGGCTGCATTTATTAAAGTAGTTGGCAAGATAACATTTATTGAAATGAGGCTCCAATAGCTTGCAAGACACGATTAGTTTAAGTGCTTGGAGGGAAATTAACAAAGCTATTAGGGTTAAGCAATTGCTTGACCTAATTAGCTTTTAGAGTAAGTATGATATGAAGTATGATATGTGCCGCCACCACCATGTTTTAGTTAAATAAACATAAATATTCATTAACAAAAATACAAATCTTTGTTATGAAGATTGAGATTTTTGAGTTAGGAGGAAGCTCATATTGTGTCTCTGCAATGTCAATGATGGAGGAATCTCAGTAATGAACTTGTTCATATCCGACTTCTTAGTTTCGGATCCAACTGAGGTTAAGAACAAAAAGAAAATTACATGACATGGAAGGAATGATTTACCAGATCTTGAATGGAATGAAACTCAAAGAGGATAGGCAAGATATGAGTATTATAGTTGATGTGAAAATCCGAAATTGACCCTGTAATTTTATTCTTATCAAATATGTACTACATTAATAATTAATATAACTAGTATAATCAATATTACCTAAAAAAATAAATTAATAGCATCATGCACGGCACGTGACCTATGATGCTTGCGCACGGGAGACGGCGCCTTTATAAGTAAAAAGTGAATATCTTACCCTCCAAACAATGAGAATGAACTTTTTTTTTTTAAAAGAAATGAGAATGAACTTTTGTTACCAAAGTTAATGGTAATTTGTAGGTGTCATTGAAAAACATACTTAGGTGGCTAATGTTAATTGGGTGTGTAATTGTCCATATTTTTTTTTTATAGATAATCACAATTAATAGAGAGAATGTTAAAATATACTAAGTAGTTAACTTATTTTAAAAAAATTACAGTATCAATTTATACATACCCCTTCTATTATTTTTTTACTATTTAATTTACCAGTAATGAATGTGAATTTGTTTTCTAAAATGTAATTTTTCTTATGGTAATGTATTAATTTTAGAGTGTAAATTCAAATTTCAAAGAGGTTCTTTTTTTAAGTAGTGTAATTTTAGAATGTATGTTCAAATTCTTCTATGTAAATTTTATTAAGGTCCTTACAAATTTTCAAAATAATTGCAAATTGATCGGTATAAATTCAAAAGAAAATCAAATTGGCCCTATATTTTTCAAAAATTATAAATTGGTTCCTAAATTTTAAGTTCTTTCCAATTTGTCCCTATTTTCTCATATTTTTAAAATCCCATATTTTTAGTAAGAATGAAGAATTTTTCTTCTATTCAAATAGAAAAGGTAGAAATAAACGAAGTTCAATGGAAGAATGTGAATTAACTAGAAGTCTTTTCTTCCAATCCAACCGTCTTCTTTTTTATTTTTTGAGCAATTCAACCATCTTCTTCTTAGACGTTTCCGTTCATCAGTCATCACTTTATCCATAAGGATATTGCAAGGCATCCAATCATTGCAGAGGCCCCACAGCAGGGAGAGTCAGCAGTGGAATTGAGACGTGTCGTGGAGGTGGAATGAATGAATTGTGTGTGCTGAATTTGGTGTATTCTTTTCTCTCTCTGGATCCTCGGCTTGGGTACCTTTGGGCTTTGGCAGAGAAGATTCTTTTTATTTTGTTGCAATTCTTAACGGAAAAATAGTTATTTTATCCTCTAATGTGTAATAAATAAACACAACAGTTTTTTAATGTATTAGACTAAGTGCAATGGAAGTGTTGAAACCATGATTCAACATTTGTGACCTTTTCAATGGTGTGTTGAAAGTGGGAGAAAAGTGATGTGGAGGAGAGAGGTGTTGAATGGATTCAACATTGTTTAATGGTATGCGACAGGGACACGTGGCAGCGAGCGATTGGCCAAGCCTGACGCGTGTGCAACACGCCCCGACAGCGCGAGTGTGATGCAGGAGAGGCGGAGAGAAAAGATTCTTTGGGGATAATGGATGACACGTGGCAGATTCTGATTGGATGTCTGGATTTTTATCATCTTAATAATTTCAACTCAATTATTTCACTCGAAATTAATTTATTATTATTTTTTTACCAAAATTCATGATTTTTTTTACTCTATAAATAGAGACTTGGTTCATTTGATTTGGACACAGAAAAAAAAACCAAGTTTTTCACTATCTTAATCTTATTATTATCTTTCTATTAGCAAACTAGGTGAATTTTTGATCCCAATAATAACCATTTCAACACCCAAAATTATTCTAATTACCCATTTAAATACCAAAATCCCAACAATTATCAAAATCCAAATCAATTTTCCAACCAACGTCCTCAAAATATACCTCAAAACATACCTAATTTTGTTAATTGTATTATTTTAATTTAATTATAATCGATAATTATAATCGATAATTTTATGTAATTATAAAAACAAAAATTAAATAAGAATAAAAGAAATAAAAAGTGGTGGGGTAGAGTGTTGAATGAAAACCCATTGGAGAGGGTAAAAGTTGAATGAATGTTGAATAAGAGAGAGAAAATGATGTGGAGTGTTGGGAATTGAAAAAGTGGGTATTGAATGATGTTGAAAGAAAAACCATTGGGGATGGTCTAATAGTTTTAGATCTCGAAGAAAGTGTAAGTGTAAGGGATGAAACCGTCAAGAAAACGTTTGACATGTCTTACAACACAGGCCGCATCAAACCATCGAAGGAAAACAACCTACTAAAAAATCACAAGAGCTAGCACCAAAACCGACCTAAACACTCCCCCTCCACAAGGCCAACAACAACATAGACAAGGGGACTTTCAACTTCGTAACAAGGTTACCAACACCACTAGCATTGAAGTAAAGAATCTTCACGTGGATGAAGGTCCAGAGAACCCTTGTTATACTTTTAGCCAGTTACTACTTTCGATTAAGAGACTGAATTAATCAAGGAAATTACACTCGATGAAATAATAAAATCATCTTTGATGGTAAAGATATAGAAGTCACCATCAAAAATCTTTGTAGCATCAGATCTTCAACAGATGCACCGAGGGTGCATCTAGTTTTTGACCGACTCATCGTTCCAAGCTTTTTGGTTACATGGGAGTTGAGGGTAAGTACATGAGTATTTGCTAAAAATGGGAAAGGAGCAGCTTTTTGTTAATGAAAGGGTTTGAGTTTGTAAACCTACATGAGAAAGAGATAGTGTATATAGGAGGAGTGGGTGTGAGTGCTTGAATGTGTGAGTGATTTAGGTTTGTGATGATACTGAACAAGTCAATTTATTTAGTGGATGAGAAAAATGAGGATTTCCATGATAGCAGTTAAGAATATTATGGAAAACAAATCTCCAAGCCAATCACGTGTAGAATGGAAATAATTTTTTTATTTTTTTTTGAAAGAAATGGAAATAAAATTTGAAAACGTAAAAACAAACTTTATGATGAAAAAGTTAGGGGCAGTCAATTAAAGACTTTTACTGGCTGTAAAATAAGTTTTTTTGTGCTAATTAATTAAGATTCTTTGGGGTTGAAAATTGGTTTGAGTTGAAGAATTAAAGGAGTTAAACAAGGGAATGATAGATTCAGTGACAAAATGTATTAACAAAATTTTAAGACAGTGTATTTGTTAACATCTTTTCTTAATTACACACCATTACCTCCTTTGATTTCCGGCAAAGAACAAATTTAATTGGCTGAGGCCTTTTCTTGATCAATTCTTAATAAAAACTCTCTAGATAAATAGCAATGTTCGTTAAATAAACCTCCGGGGTGTAAGTTCTCTATAAAGAGAAAAATATCAACATAATAATTAACACATTAACATTCATTAAAAAAAATACATTAACATATTTTTTATTTTTTGAGAACAAGGTATCCGATCTAAGGACCGAATAATCCAAGGATCCAATCACATCACTTGCGAGAGCATAAAGAATATGCACCCACGGATAAAATCCGCCACAACACGGGGCGGATATCTTAACGAATATCCATGGATAAAATAAACGAATATTTCAATTATCCGTTATTTAAAATAACGTATATAAGGATGCGGATTTGATGGTATCCGCACACGGGGATATTCGGACCCGCTATTAAACTAAGTAAATTACATAAATAAGCCCCGTATTAAAAAAAACCCTAATATTATAAATTATTATTTTAAGAAATATTATACATTATTATTACCCGAAATTATTTTTTTTAAGAAATATTATACATTATTATATAATGAGACGGACACAAATATCATATTATCCGCATCCATGGATATCTATTTACATCCCTAGCTAGAGCCCTTTTAAAGCTATGGGATGGTCGGCCGAAGAGAATCGAACCTGAGACCTTGAGAGAAGCACACTCTAAAGTTCAAAGCCAACACCATCAGGTCAATCCAAGTGGGTTACTCTTGTGGTATTCAACGAAAATTCTTCTACTAAATATATTTGTAATTATAAATAAATAGAATAGGGAATTTTAATTTGTATTTTTTATTCTTCGAATTATACCTTAAAATAATTTGTCTACAATGATACTATATCGTTGGTGTTATTGAAAAAAGACAAGAATTTATATTATATTTATATTATATTTGTTACAATTAAAAGTCACAAACATCTTTTTTTAATGGTAAATTTAATAGGGTTAAATATGTAAATTGTCCATGTAAGTTCATGAGTTTTTGGTTTTTCGTCTCTATATATATTTTTTTAAGCAAACCATTATGTTGTAATCATTTTGGTTTTAGTTCCTACAGCCGTGTTCTGTTACAAAAACGTGTATGTGAAAAATGGAGAATGACATAGCAATGGATGACATGATAAGTGAGGCTAATTTGGCAAAGTGGATGATGAGTTACATAGTAAGAGGGACCAACACTTAAAAACTAAATTCGTAAAGGGACCATAACAAAAAAAACCATAGATATAAAGGGACAAAATAAATAAGGGTTAATAAAGTAAATGGTCCCTATAAATATTCAGAATTTTGTTTTTAATCCCTACAAAATAAAATCACACTTTTTAGTCCCTGTGACATTTTCCTTTAGCATTTTAGGGACCGAAAATGCTGACATAAAATTTTTACAAGGACTAAAAATGTTGATGGAAAATTTTACAAGGACTAAAAATGTTGACGAAATTTTTTACGGAGACTAAAAAGTACGATTTTATTTTGTAGGGACTAAAAATGAAATTCTAAATATTTATAGGGACCATTTACTTAAGGGTCCTGCTAACCGGTGCCCCCGAGCACTGGTTAAGCATACCATAAAAGGTAATTATTACCATAAAAGGAAACTGTTTTTGACTTTATCATAAATTAATTATACAATTTCAATGCATTAACTACTATATAATTTCCTTTTTTATATCCTTAACCAGTGTCTCGGGGCACCGGTTAGCATTTCCCGTAACCCAATAAATAAATAAACTAAAATTCAAATTCAAAAACTTGGTTCTTCCATATTCTTCCTTTATCTTCTTGGGTCTCTATTCCTAATCTTAGCCGCGCACCATCACCCTTCCATTCTTGATAATTTCTAAAAAGAATGTCTTCATCATATGTTACTAACTCTACTATATACAATTGATTAGCCAAGATGTGGTTGCAATAAAGCAATAAGGAAGTTCATCTGTGATTTTGCTGACAACCCTAAACGGATATATAGCAAATGTCCAAACTTTATGGTGAGTTCCTTGTTATTCTCTATTTATTTGATGTTAAATTTAAAGCATTTTAGTTTGATTTAACTCTATTTATGGTTGAGTTCATATTAGGCTAGGAATAGTTGTGAGTTGTTCATAAGGGATGATGAAATTCATGCCCATCCTCCAAACTTCGTCCAGTAGCAGCTGAACCCATAACTCAGTCGTATAATACTACTGATGCATCACCTTCACTTCCATGTGATTGAAATTGTATATAGCTTGTGAAGGACATTAGTGAAATTATGAAAGATTTTAGATTCAAGAAAAATGAGAAGTTGAAGAAGAAACTTGAATACTCAAGGAAGAAATCCAACTTTTTATGGTGTTATTGATTTTATCTTGGCTAATTTTTATTGCTTTATTTGAAGGTGTAATGGCGTAGTTCAACAAAAAGTTTGTAACCTGCTAAATTATCAATGAACTAATGAAAGGAAGTTTGTTTTATGTGTCCAATTATTTTGTAGTGTTCAACATAAAATTTCTTGAACACATTTGGTTTCATAACAAGCTTGATTGTTACTAAATTATTTTTTTGAAGGAGATTGTTACTAAATTATTAATAGCCAATAAATAATGCAAACTTATCACATAAACTTGAAATCTAATAAAACTGCCCAAGTTATTGTCAATTACAAATACATATGACAGCATCTTGGTTGTAGTTGTCGTGCAAGCCTTTTCACATTAATTTTTCGTTAATAGTTGTGGTGCAAACTTGTAGTCCAAGCCTAACTCAGCTGAGTATCTCCACAACATATTATATTTTTAGTAGCGTCACCTTTAATCTTCTCCTTTGTAATTTGTTTGGCCATTCATTGCTTTGTTCATTGCTATACCCACATAATGTGTGCTTCTCAAATCACTAACAATGTCACGAATTCTCAAGGAGACAATCTTAGAAGTTGACATCTTAGACCATATATCCACAACATAGCACCCCACATTGGGTGCTTAAGTGGGTCCCCTATGTCCACATCATCAATTTTACGGTAATACTTAATAAGTATCAATTTTCTCCAACCCAGCACCTCAAAAGAAATTATTAACTAGGTCCCAAAAATAACTCTATACCCAGTGGCGGATCTTGAGTTAATTTATTGGGGGTGCCAAACTTTTATGGAATATATATTAAATGGTTTTAAATATATTAATAATTAATAATCGGTCAAGTGGTATAAAAGGTTTTAAAGGAACATGTGGAAGTGGGTTCGAATCCCCTCAAAAATATATTTTTTTAATGCAAAAGTGCAGGAGTTGAACCGGCGACCTAGAGAAATTTACAATACCCCCTTTCCACTGCAACAACTAAATTCTAGTTATTATATTACACCTAATACAATATATAAGGAAACTTTGGGGGATGCCATGGCACCTGCCTACTCCCAAAGAGATCCGCCACTGTCTATACCATTACATTTTTAACGAAATTTATTTAATTTACTAAGATTTATTAAATGGGACCCATGGAAATTGGAGAGAGAGAGAGAGAGAGGTGCTTCAATAGCCACCCTCCTCCATAAGCACCCATATGTTATACTCTACAATGGAGGTGTCTATTTAATGTGGTGCTAAATAGGTGAAGTACCCACCATTGTGGATGATCTTCGCAACCACAGACTTAGCAATCCATTTAAATGTTGAAAATCTATTCTCCAAAATATGTCTTGAACAGTAGTACTTTCATTTTGTGTTCCAGTGAAATAAACATAGTTGTGTTCCTCCAATTTTGAGATTAGATACTGCACTACCGTCTTGTCACCTCTATTTGACTTGAATATTTTTCGACGTTCATTGTATACTTGCTTGATATTTGTCATGCACTCTTGTCTTTTTTCTTCAAATTTAACAAAATATTTTTTGGAAGCACCAAACTCTTGGTCAAGTCACGTACAATCTTCTTGTCATCCTTCCTTAATCTACCCGCAAGCATGTGTCCTTCTAAACTTTGTTTCATCTCATAGTTGTGAACTCCATTAAGAATATTTAATCTCCAATCATTAGTTTCCCTACTAATATATCAACGAAGCATGAACATACACCCACATTTTCTCGAGTCTGTTGCCTCATGCTTCAATCTTTTTTTCGGTACTTTGTGATCGCCACTCCTTTCACACAACAATTGCATCATTGGATTGATCAAATTGGATCTACATATAACAATTTTAAATCCCACTTTATTTGCTTGACGATGTACCCAATTAAACAAGTCATCCCTATTTTTCCATTCAACTTCTTCAGAAGAAAAAAATTGAGACGTCTCAACTTTGTTGGAATCAAGTGGGACGACACCGAAGTCAACATATAATGAAATTTCAACATGGATGGAAGCTCCATCAATATTTGGTTTAACTTCAACCTTTGGCGGTGTGACATCTCCGAAATTATCGACAAAAATAGGTTTTGTCTCTCAACCGGATCACCATCTGCATTTTCAACCATAACTATAAATAAGCAACACATAACTATGAATAAACAACTAACTAATGCAATAACATCAATTGCATAAAGAATTCAAACAAAAAAAACCAAAAAATTAGGCAGTGGCTGCTCCTTTTGAACTATCGCATCGGTAATTAAATACGGAAATCACATCGGCAGTTAATTGTCAATGCTCCCATACTTTGGCACCTAACTGCCAATACGTGCATGTCAGTGTTTTTTCCAAAAACTGACAGCAAAATCAATAAAAACAATCTGATTGAAAGAGGCATTACCTGTTTTTTGACGTCAAAAGTGTGTTGAAACCTTCTAGGATTGTTGCTTCAATGATTTTGGACAAAGATTGTGGGAAAAAAAATTTATTTGGGGGTTTAGATTGAAGAGGGAAAATAGGTGATGATGAAATAGTGAGTAGGAGTAGGTTGATGTAATCTACAATATCAGCGCGTATCGGCAGTTAACTGCTGAGGAATTCAAAATCGACGGCAATTAACTGCCGAGAAATGGTAGTTAACTGTCGAAGGGTATTTTGGTCATTCCATAGTCTGTTTTAGCTCTCTTTCAAGTGTGAACAGCAGTTTTCATATTTTTTAAACCAACACTATTGTTTGATTTGTTTCTCTCACTCTCTCTTTTTCATTTGTACAAGCAATAAACTGTGAGGCCTAAGAGATCGTAATGAAGTGAAATTAGGCTCATGAATATAAGGACCAGTGTTCCAAACTTCCAATCTTTGTCATGATTTTTTTGGATTATAATCATTGACATGATTTTATTCCTGTAATTTTGCAGTCGAATATTGTAATAAGGTCGCTTCATCAGATATAGATCAGATTTTGGTATCAATGTTTCATTTTACCATTTAGACACTATCATACTGTTACTAATGACAAACATAAGTAGGTAACAATAACAATGAAATACAATATCATAGATTTTTTTGACCCTTTTTCTTAGGGAAATAGAAATTAAATTCAAATTAAATTGAATAAAAATGAAACTCAATCACTAGTGCAACTTGCAAATGAACACAAATGTTTTTTTAAGGTGGCATATAATAAAATGTGGACGAAGTAAATTAAATATTTGATATGGCCTTCATTTATTTCAAGCCTTATTACTTGACTTCCACATTTATATTTATAACTCTCAAATATTAACAAATATTAACATATACACTAATAGGCTATAATTGTTGATAGGAAGCGACGTTAAAACTCATGATGAGTTGAGTCCATTATTATAATTGGGAGATCATTTTAGCTATAAGAGTTTCTGTTAGTCGGTAGTTTTTTATGAGACTATTTTAGGAGTTATGAACTTCATGAAGCATCTACACTAACTTTCACTTCACACGTTTTCTATCATTTTATCCCCTACATTTGTGCAATCTTGTAAATATTTTTATATTTTTCCTTTTACGTATTTTAAGACTACCAGAATCTAGTCACTGTCTCAAAAGAGTAGTGGAAGTTTGATTCGATGTGTTGTTTTGAGCACAAGTACGATTTAGAATCAACGAGTCACACTAGGTAACGAGAATGATCCCTTGTAAATATGCAGAGTTTTTAACGAAATGTGGCAGAAAGGGAAAAATGTCGTTGGAAAGAAACGACTGAAACAACACCATTAAGGATATCTTTCATTACGACGATTCCGGCTTATCTACCTTCGACATGGCCGATCATTTTCGAGTCTGCTCTAGGTTTATATCGAAAATAGACTACATCGAAATCATGTGTTTGCTTATACATATGTACTATATATATAAAGAATACATGATTTTGGGATGGCTTTTTCACTTCCAATTATATTTTTAACTAAATTTGAATATAATAATCATATATTATTGATGTTATTCAAAAAGACAAGAATTTATTTTTTTAAAGAAAAAATATTAGAATTTATATTATATTTGTTATATCATTGATGTCATTGAAAAATATAATTATAATTTGGAACAATATTTTTTTTGAGGTTGTTACAATATGAAAGTGAAAAATATTTGTACCTATAATTTTAATCAAAGTCAAAATAATTTTAATCAAAATTTAATAAAAATTATTATCCGTAATTTATATGGATTAACGCAAAAAAAAGAGCAGACAGACAAACACGAAGTGCCCGTCTCTGAACGTTAGTATATATAAAAAAAAAATCACAAACAAATGTAGTAAGTGGTTATAATTTAAAATCGCTTTGTATTATAATATATTAGCGAAAAGACAGATACTCAAGTGCCCGTCTTTCCGCTCTTTTCATTGTGCTAATGTTTGAAAATTATAACGGTGTTTTTTCCTATGAAATTTTGATTTGGATTAAAATTAAAAATATAAATGTTTGTTGTTTTCAAGTTATAACAAACGAAACTAATCATGACTATTTATTTCAATGACACCAACAACATAACAAAAAATATAATATAAATTCTTTTTTTAATGATACGAACAACGATCTTTATTATAGAAAAAGTTGTTTAATGGTATATTCGGATAATGAAAAAGTAAGTATAAATATACTCATCTAATTTGTTACATTTTGTAAATGATAAAGGAAAAAAAACCAGACATGTATATATATATATATATATATTAATATCGTGTTTGTTAATTTTTTTTAATATTTAAATTTATTCTTATCTATTTGTTACATGTGTTATTTGTATTTAAAATTGAGGGCATTTGTCCTCGTGAGCTTAGCTTAGTTGGTATGGACAATGCATGTTTGGCGTTCGAACACCAGCCACCACAAAAAAAAATAAAAATTGAAGGCATTTTTGAAAAGATAAAAGTCAGCTCAAAAGAGCTAAAAGGGTTGTTTTCTTTATATATACTAGCGAAAAGACGGGTACTCACATGCTCGTCTTTCCGCTCTTTTTATTGCAATAACGTTTGAAAATTATGACTGGTGTTTTTTTTTTATGAAATTTTGATTTTGTTTAAAACTAAAGATATAATTATTTGTTGTTTTCAAGTTACAACATACCAAACTAACCATGATTATCTATTTCAATGACACCAATAATATAAGGACAGGTGTGGAGCGACTACACTGTCAGAAAGTTTTCGTGAGATCAGTTTTCGCTGTATTTATCAATTCCCATATAAATAATATCCGTTCTCACATGAAATGAATGACTCACAGAAACAATCTTTAATGCATGAAAAATGAGAAGAATGAATTCTCATGACACATATTGATAGATTGAATTAAAGGATAAAACAAACACAATTATTTAATCTTTTTAAACACAAATGTTAGTTGTTTTTCTATTAGTGAGAGGTTGAACTCATGACTCTCTTATCACTCTAACACGTATATTATGCCCCAAACTACTAAATCACCTTATGAGTTATTTACAATCGTTTTATCTAATATTTAGAATTGGTTTTTTCTTTTTAATATCAAACTTAATGTAATACCCATACTAAATGTATCTAGAAAGTTTAGCATGTGCATTATCTTTAGTATTGGATACATTAAAATTTACAACATAAATTCTTCGAATGAATATTTTATACAACAACACACGTTCGTACAATCAACAATACAATACTACACGTCCAAAGTATAAAAAATACATCCTTAAAGTCCATGACGTCCTGCAGCGGGTACGAACGAGCTCTTGCTAAAATATCCATCCGGCTACACGCTTGCTAAAACAACCTGCTGATCTGCAACAAATAAGGATTGGGATGAGACATAATGTCTCAGTGAGTTCTACCTAATCCTAGGCTATAGGTAACCTCGGGGAAAACCTATGGTCACCACGTGTCTACAATACAAC
>Ga0228710_1003859_pt1 | contig 23782 bp, 23 predicted proteins | sample MedpolnodulmetaG_FD_177995 | JGI IMG/M metagenome (GOLD analysis project Ga0228710, IMG submission 177995) | Root nodule microbial communities from Medicago polymorpha collected in Santa Monica, California, United States - pink nodules | ecosystem: Host-associated > Plants > Roots > Nodule...
CTCAAAATCAAAAAAAAAAAAAAAAAAATTAGAGAATAAGACTTACTAATAATTTGATATTATCAATAAGTTTATATCATCACATTTTAATTTTTGTTATGATAAAAAGTATTAGTTTCGTTCGGTCAAAAAAAAAAGTATTAGTTCCATGAATATATATGAAGAGGGAACAAATTACACAGATGTAATGTTACATACTATTACACCTCTCAATATTGTTTTACTTGATACATATTTTTCTAATTTGATCGTTGGATTGTATGTATATATTATATAGATCACCATGTAAATTTTTACATAAATGCAAAGTCATTTGATATGTTATTGAAACTCATCAAGATTACGGGGTTATCTTTCTTTTTTTAAGAATCGTGATGAGTCTCAATAACATATTAAATCATTTCAGGTTTATGTAAAATGATATTGAGCGGTGTAACATTACATCGATGTAATTTGATCCCTCATATATATCTAAAGTACTTAATAAAAAGGTAGATTAAGTCGATTGCTATGATCATGGTTATCATTTATTGTGAATAACGATCCTTGTTATTTAATACATAAAAGTCTTTAAAACAATTAAATAAGAATGCAATATTTTAAATAAAATATTATTGTTAAAAATAAAATGACTCCCTAAAAAAAACAATAAAAAGACAAACACTTAATTCTTAAAAAAAAAACAAAACACTTAACTACATCAAGCAAGAACACAAAATTCTAATGGTGATGGTGACAAGTCATTGCAAGAAAGACCTTCCTTCTTTCCTTGAAGTACTCAACAAGTAGCTCATGAGGTGGAACATTGTTTTTTATAGCAGGAACTTCCAAGAAATTCTTCACCCAAGAGTGAAGGTAAGGGAAGTCATCAATGGTGATGAACTTGACTCCAACAATTTCTTCCATGACTGGCAGAGTATGTGCAATCCAACCTAAGGCTATGTCTGCCAATCCAATTGTGTTGCCACCAATGAACATCTTTTCACTAGGCCCACTTTCCTTTTCAATCACTCTCAAAATGTCCAAAGTTTGTTTTATTGCTCTCTCCTGTCGTTCTCCATCGTACAGAAAAAATTCCATCATGTGCATTGACTGTGAAAATGAAAACCATTCCAATGTCATTGTGGTTTTTTTTTATAGCATGAATTAATGAAATCATTCTTGTATGAAATTCATGAAAAAAAATGGTTTATTACCTACAATGAGATTATTTTCACTCTTGAAAAATATATAAAACGGACGGTATTTCTCATTAATTTATAATCCTCCTTATGTTAAAATCCACCTCTTAGAATAAGGATCGATCACACTTTTTTTTTTAAGTGTGATCGATCTTTATGACTCGGCATTATAAAATTTTACTACACATCATTATTATTGTTATTTCGATAAAATTTAGAAATTTATTTACATTATTTAATCTGCACAACTTTTTTTTAGATATTTTAAGAATGATATCTAGCCAAAAAAGAGTCCTTTTAGGCGAGGCTTAGATTATCCTCTCTTGTTTAAGGGATATTTACCTCTTCAAGATATCAACCAATCAAAATGTAATATACAAATTTAACATTAAATGTCAAATAAATGAGTCAATTTAAAAAAAAAATCAATTTAAGGTACGACGGGAGCTGCAAGATCGCAAACTCGTAGGATCCTACGAGTTGGATCGCGATTCTGTCTCCCTTGGTCCTGTTGAAAATAGTAGTGGATGGTCTTGTTGGTGTGAACCACTTAAGAGGAGATACATGGTCCATAATTTGGATACTCAGGAGAATGCCAAAGATGCTATACAGGAAGCTTTCGTTGGTGGTTTGAGGAAAGAGTTTGATGAAAAAATCCCAGCTATGAAAAAAATGGTTGAATACGAGGTTCAAGCTGTAAGGAGGGAAAGTGAGATTCAATTGACAGCCATAAAGGAAATGGTTGTTGATGAAGTACAATAGTAAAGATGAGATGTAGTTTGAGTAGATGTGTGAGAAGGGGGAGGTACACTATTAAAGATACAAACAATATTAAAAAATACAAACTCAGGATTTTTTTTTTGTTTGGCTGCAACCGGTTGCTACTCACACATGTGCTGCAAAAAGGCATTTTTCCATGGTGGGAAAGAAGTTTGCTTACCCAAGCTAAACGCCACCTGCTGTTACATATAAAGTTTAAGAACCAGTAGAAGAAAATATTAACACACGTTACTCACCGACCAAAGTTTCAATGATCACTCACGTAACAATGGATCAAGTTTTATTAATAACGAAGATTTTGGGGATTCAAAATCCAAATTCTAGGCTTCCTTCTTTAAATCCAAAATCCAAATTTATGGGTTTGGTAAATTTAGGGTCTATGAAATTTAGGGATTTTAAATTTTGTGTTTAAAAAAAGATGAAAGTGGAAATATTTAAGGAATTTGAAGGTGTATTTGGATGGACAAATTTTTGATTTAAGGAAGAAGATTAAGATGTTCACGTGGTTTATGAATTTATTTATTTTTATTAAGAAATATTTTATAACATAAGGCTATTAATAAAAATAATATTTTCATGTTTTTTTAATAGAAAAATGAACAAAAGGATTAACTTTTACACATTTTAATAGATAAATGACTTAAGCGGGACAAAAAAAAGATAAAGGACTAATGTGTTACAAATAAATAAGATAAAGGACCTTTAGTGTAATTTTGCCAATTTTAATTGTTACAAGTTCTATAGTGTAAATTAATTAAGATTGTATACCTAAATATAATTAAATAAAAATTAAAAGTTACCTTAAATTGACTTTTTTAATTTTTAAAATTGACTCATTTATTTGACATTTAATGTTACATTTGTATATTACATCTTGATTGATTGATATCTTGAAGGGGTAAATACACTCTAAACAAGAGAGAGTAATGTAGAAAAAACCTCATTTTAAGAATGTTTATATGACAAAGTAGTAGTAAAATTTGATCCCATAAGTATTACTTAAATGGTAAAAAACTACGTGAACATTTAATATGTTGGGATGCGAGTTCAAATTTGCAATATCTTTCTTCTCTATATATGTAGTGTGTGTGAGTTTCATAATATAATATTTAGAACAAAAATAAAATAAAGAATAGTAAATTTTGATTGAATTATTATATAAAATTTTTTTTTTCTTTCAAATATATCCTTTACAGAGATCTATTTAAGAGGTTGATCTCTACCAGCAAATGATCTTTCATATTCATCAGCTAAATATCAAGTTCATAATGCTTAAAAGATTTAATTATTTGTCAATTGTGTCATATGTTGGCCGTATTAAATAATTTTATATTCTGTTTATAGTCATTTGAATTTAATTAAGAAAAGGGAAAACTAGCTACACACAGAAGGCTTAGCAAATTTCTTACCTTTTCCTCGATGAATTTTGACCAGAAACGAACATTGGACCTCTCATGAGCATCTTGTGGCAATAGAGGGATCTGAGGCCAAGTCTCATCAATATATTCAACAATCACCATTGACTCTGCTATTGGTTTTCCATTATGTACAAAAACAGGAACCTTCTTATAGATTGGATTGTATTGCAGTAACAGGTTACTCTTATTTGCAAGATCTTCACCATAATACTCATAACTCACACCCTTTAATTTCAATACCCACACAACCCTCTGAGTAAATGGACTTGACCATAGACCAAAAACCTTAATATCCTCCATGATTTATTTATAAATGATTATGGGGTGCGTGACATGCATTAGCCTTGTATACTGATGAAAGAAAGAAAATTCCTTTGTTTAGCTAATTAATTATTTATCAGCCAAGAAAAGTTTGAAACGCAAGATGAATAATCAAACATATGCTTTTCAGTCAATAAAAGTTTGAAACGCAAGGTGAACAATCAAACATATGTTTGGTGGTCCAGGGTTAATTTCTTGACTAGCATCACTTATACGTGAGGATGTGAATAGGAAAGTATATAGTACTAGTACTAGTACTAGTATAACGGTACAAAATAGTGACATCCACAAATTAATTGCACGTGAAGTTCAAATGGAACTTACTTGCAATTGCACCTAATTAAGGGATGGTTGACTTGAAAGGTCAGAGAATTCTCTTCTTCTTTTTTAGCTAATAAGGTCGAGGAATTCTATATCTATGCAAATAGAAATGTCCATAAGATTTGTACCAAAGATAAAAAGAAAAAGAAATGTCCATAAGATATTTAATGTGGAAATTGTTTGATGTAACGAAAGGTACATCAAAAGCGGACCAAAATCTCCTCATTTAATTTGTTCTGACCTACTGATATGCAGGCTTTTGTGATTTCCCTTGTGACGTATTATAGCACCACTTTTCATTTACTGATATACAGCTTTGTCAATTTTTTTTTTTACTAATATATAGCAAATCCTAAAAAATCGAATATAATGAATTAATAGTAGCTAAATGAATTGTTTTTTCTATTGAAAAAACTATCTTTTACGGTTATGAATTGTTTTTTTATTACTTGTGCTGTAGAGTATGGATTATTTTTTAAGATAAAATGAAAAAAATAAATATGATTCTTATAAACAATGAAATGATGTTTTTATTATCAAATTATATTTTCTTTTTTTAAAGAAATGAAATGATATTTTCTAAAATATAAAAGTCGAAAAGTAGTTCTTTATTTTCCCTTGAAAAATAGCTCTTTATTTCATAAAAATAAGCATTGAGTTAGAGACTTAGGAAGCAAGAATGTCAATACGCCTCAATTTAAGAGTGTACAGTAGAAGTTCCATTAATACACATCTATATAGATAAATGTCGAATTTAATGAGATTTGCATCCATAAATAATTGTGATAACCAAGGTTGTCAGACTCGTTAGTCTACGTAGACTCAAAAAGGGTATGTAGACTCAATTCGTAAACTCGACTCATAAACTCGTATGAGTCTATAGAAGTGACCCATATTTAACTCATTCAAAAGTAGTGTTGTAACCGGGGGCGGAGCCCTTCATGGGCTAGGGTGGGCCACGGCCCACCTGGAAAAACTAAAAAATTAACGATTATAGGTCTACTTTGTGAGATTTTATACAATTTTGTGTCGATTTTAGGTTTCGGTTGATCCAAATTTCTGCAAAGTGGTGTAGTGGCTACCCGAAAGATTTAATTAATTCAATTATAGGTCTATTTTGCGAGTCTTTAAACAATTTTTAAACGGTTATAGTTTTCCACGGTTTCAAAAGTGACATACGTGATTTTTGTGATGCTTATACTTGGTATATTGTCATGTCAACTGAAAATTCTCTCAGTTAACAGTCGTAATGTACAAAGAAAGTTTCATAATTTATAGTAGATGTTAAATACATGATTATTTAAGTATCCACCCTTACTTTTTAGTTAAACTCCGTCATTTCAACTTCGTACTTTATTACAACTTTATTTTGTGTTTATATATTATAATTAATTTTAGTGGCCCACCTGAGTTTTTTTTTTCTTGCTCTGCCACTGGATGTAACACACATTTAACTCATTCAAAATATGTAAGTGACATGTATCTAACTCATTCAAAATTGTGATCATTACACATGAGTTAATTTAAAAGTAGAGACCAAAAATGGTGATGTAACTTTTAAGGGACCAAAAGTCAAAGAAATATTCCACGAAGAGATATTAAAATACATATTTAACCCTATAACAAAAACCCATAGTCCAGTGCCAAAAATGGAAATAATAAAAAGGGTCAAAAGTGAGAATCTCAAACTAATTGGGGTAAAAAATAAGAATAACAAAAACTAGTATAATCCAAAAACCCTAAACCCTAGAAGCTGCTTCTTCTAGAGACTTCCCTTTTCCTTCAAAAACAACTCTGCTGCGTTTCCTTCAATTCAACACAACAACACTACTTTCTGCAATTTCTTCATCATTCAATTTTCTCAGTTCCAATTCCAATCACACCATGTACCGATTCGCTTCATCACTTGCCTCCAAAGCTCGGTAAGTCATCAATGGCAGTGTCCTTTTTTTGGTTTCAATTACCCTTTTACACACTTCAGTTTTTAATCTTTTTTGAAATCATTCATCTGGGTTGTTGTTAAAATGATTGATAATGGATAAAAAAATTAACTTTTTCAATAATTGAGCATTGTGCATTGAGATGGATCTAGAGCCATGTTGATTCATGATTACCTACTTTTGTATGCTTTGTGATTGGATATCCAATTATGTTGAATGATTCTAAATTTAATTTTTTGTGCTTTTGGATGCAGAATTGCTAGGAGCAACGCTAATCAGGTGAATCACTGTTTGATTACATAGAACATTTTTTTGTTGAATATGTTTTGAGATTGGTAATTCATTTAATCCTTTATATCTGTTTTTTAATTTGTGTTGCATAGATTGGAAGTAGAGTGGCGTGGAGCAGAAACTATGCTGCCAAAGAGATCAAATTTGGCGTGGAGGCTCGTGCTTTGATGCTTAAGGGTGTTGAAGAACTTGCTGAGGCAGTTAAAGTAACGATGGGTCCTAAGGTAACTAAGCAAACCTTCCATTTCCTTCACGTGTTTGCAGCGAAATGATGTCTTTGGTAAATGCAGTAGAATATAAGGAGATATATAAGGCTGATGCTGGATTTTAATTCATTCATCACGCGCTTATTTAATCATATTTCAGAGGAAGAACACTAGCTTTGGTTGTAGGATTGGAAGATATTAAATTATCAATTATAGTCCCATTATTAATTGTTGTTGATGATAATTCTTAAAGTTACATTTCTCCTGTTTTTAGGGCCGTAATGTGGTGATTGAGCAAAGCTTTGGTGCCCCTAAAGTGACAAAAGATGGAGTCACTGTGGCTAAGAGCATTGAATTCAAGGATAAAGTCAAGAATATCGGTGCCAGTCTTGTAAAGCAGGTTGCAAATGCTACCAATGATGTGGCTGGTGATGGTAAGCTGTTTTATCCATGGTTGATTGTATGTTTTCAAATTTAAGTTGTCACAATTGATTCAGTTTTATTCCTAGGACGTGGTTGATTCAGTTTTATTCCAAGGACTTGGTATATATTTTAGAAATTTGTTTTATTCCTAGGACGTGGTATATATTAGAAATTAAATTCAAATACGGTCACATTTGACATGCTGATATTGTGCATTTTGTCTCGTTGTTGTGACCGACTAATGAGTGGTATAAATTTTGGCAGGAACCACTTGTGCTACAGTTCTTACCCGAGCAATATTTACGGAAGGATGTAAATCAGTTGCAGCTGGAATGAATGCAATGGACCTGAGGCGAGGTATAAATATGGCTGTTGATGCTGTTGTGACAAACTTGAAAAGCAGAGCACGAATGATCAGCACTTCTGAAGAAATAGCTCAGGTTTGTGTATCAAATTTTTAGAGCTAATAGGCGTATTCCAAGAAAGTGGTGACAGCCACAAGGACTGCAGGACAGTAGTTTATCTGAGTTTTGTATTTTTAATTTTGCAATGATAGGTTGGCACAATATCTGCTAATGGAGATAGAGAAATTGGTGAGTTAATTGCAAAAGCCATGGAGAAAGTTGGCAAAGAAGGTGTAATCACAATTGCTGTAAGTTTAAATATGCCCATCTTGCAAGAATTATCATTTATCTAGGTTACATGTGTTTTTTTGACTGGGAACATGCTGTTATTCATGCAATGTTTTTATTGTGCCTTTTCTTTTTTTTCTCACTTATAACTTTTGAGCTGTTTCAGGATGGCAAGACATTGCAAAATGAGTTGGAAGTTGTTGAAGGAATGAAGCTTGACCGAGGCTACATTTCTCCGTATTTCATAACAAACCAGAAGAACCAGAAATGTGTATGTTCTTAATTAATGCCTCTACATAGCAGCATTAGAAATATCTGTACATAATACTCTGTTAACAAACAAGCTTGTTAGTACCTAGTTATCTAGCATCATGTTGCATCTCAATTTTGGCATTCTCCAGTCATTGTGTTTTGCTCTTTGGTTGCAATCGTATACCTATCGTAGTTGCGACTTACAAACTTTTACGACATTATAAATTATGAAATGCATAGCTAAAATTTCAATACTGTTGCCATATTTATCTGTATTGTTGTCAGGTGTCCGTGTCGTTGTCCTTGCTCCATACATTGTCATGAATCTGTATGTTTGTTAATCATAACTAACCAGGACATCTATTTGTTACCACAGGAACTCGAGGATCCCCTCATTATAATCCACGAGAAGAAAATCTCAAATATAAATTCTATAGTTAAAGTATTAGAGTTAGCTTTGAAGGTGAGTAGTGCTATTTGCATCACTTTGCATTGAATTGTAAAATATTGATATTGATCTTATATTAACTTAAACTTCGTCATCAACAGAAACAAAGACCTTTATTGATTGTTGCTGAGGATGTGGAAAGTGATGCCCTTGCAACTCTTATTCTAAATAAGCTTCGTGCTGGAATTAAGGTTTGTTTTTCCTATCTGTAGGTTTACTTTTTTATTCTTAAGATCTTTGATTTGTAGTTTTTCTTATTTGATTTGTTTTTTTCTCATTACTTAGGTATGCGCGATCAAAGCCCCTGGTTTTGGGGAAAACAGGAAATCTGGTCTCCAGGATCTCGCTGTTCTTACAGGAGGTCAAGTAAGTTATCTTTTTTACAAGAAAATATTAATATATTTCAGTCACATCTTAAAAACATGTGTGTGATGAATTTTATATTTGCATACAGCTTATCACTGAAGAGCTTGGCATGAATCTTGAAAAAGTTGATCTTGAAATGTTCGGCTCTTGCAAAAAGGTACCAGTGTAGCTTATTAGATGTGGCATTTTAATAATGTACAGTTGAGTTTTGGTAGTCCATAATGATTGCTCAGTTTTGGTAACAGATGCAGACCTACTTAACTAATTTTCTTAATGTTTTAGATTACAATTTCCAAAGATGACACTGTCATTCTTGATGGAGCTGGTGATAAGAAATCAATTGAGGAAAGATGCGAGCAGGTTTGTTCAAATCTCCTATTAGATTTCATTTTACCATTGTTAGTGTATTCTGATTTCATATAGAGATATGTTTGATTGTTCATTGATGTTTCTGACTTGTTTCATGTTGTGAAAATTCATCTACAGATTAGGTCAGCAGTCGAAAATAGCACTTCAGATTATGACAAGGAAAAATTACAGGAAAGATTGGCCAAGCTTTCTGGAGGAGTTGCAGTGCTTAAGGTATGCTTATTTATGTTGACCTTGCTTGCTGATGCTTTTTATTACCTATTAAGTATTCCAAGTTTTACATAACTAACACCTGAAACTTGACTTATGAAGATTGGAGGAGCCAGTGAGGCTGAAGTTGGTGAGAAAAAGGATAGAGTAACAGATGCCTTAAATGCAACCAAGGCAGCTGTAGAGGAGGGCATAGTACCTGGTAAATTATTAACATGATATTTGTATGCTTAATTATTATATATCCTCCAAACATATCTGATAAAAATATCCTCCAAACATATCTGATAAATGTATGTTTTTGCACAGGTGGTGGTGTTGCTCTTCTTTATGCATCAAATGAGTTAAGTAAGCTCCCAACCGCCAATTTTGATCAGAAGATAGGTGTCCAAATTATCCAAAATGCTTTAAAGGTGTGTTTTGTGTTCTGACTGAATTTTTATTTAGACGTCCATATTCCATAGCATTTTCTCCTTCCTCATCAATTCCTTTCAGGCTTAATCCTGCAATATAGAGTTTAATCTGTCTTTTAGACAGTATGGTTTTAATTTTAATTCCAATCCCAGTTTCTCACTCTTTTACTACTTGTTTTGACAAAACATGCAGACACCTGTGCATACAATTGCATCAAATGCTGGAGTCGAGGGTGCTGTTGTTGTTGGTAAACTTTTGGAACAGGATAATCCTGATCTTGGTTACGATGCCGCCAAAGGTCAGTGTTCCTTGTTTTCCTTTTCCCTGTCTTGTTTAAGGAGTTTCTTTTGTTTACATCATTATTATTATTATTTTATATTTCTTAACATGTGCAAATTTGCACATGATAGAAAAACCCTTGTTATTATTATTATTATTGATTCGGTTGTCAACTATTTTTCTTGCTGGTTTGCAATTAGGTGAATACGTTGATATGGTTAAATCTGGAATAATTGATCCATTGAAGGTGATTAGGACCGCCTTGGTTGACGCAGCCAGGTAGGATATAAATTTTTTGCATTGGATATGAATGTCTAAGGTATGTTCTATGCAGGTAGCCTGACTAACCTACGACCTTTTTTCTGCAGTGTGTCATCTTTGATGACAACAACTGAAGCTGTTGTTTCTGAACTCCCAAAAGAAGATAAAGATGCTCCTGCTATGCCTGGTATGGGTGGTATGGACTATTAGCTGCTATGAAGACTTGGATTGGAGTGGTGCTTCGACACTATTTACAGCCTCTCTTTTTCTTATTTATTTGACGCATCCATGTAATCATAGTGAGAGATTAAAGTTGTAGGTAGGTAGATTTGTGATTTTTATTGCTATGATGTAGTTGAAACATTTGGAACAATTTTCAATCCAATTCATTCCAAAATATTAAGGAATCGTTCCCTTCATAAAATTGTCAACCAAAAGACGGCCTCTGTTAATTTCCAAGTTGGTCCTTTCACAAGAAGGTTTTTTTTTCTTTAAATTGTTTTAATTCTGCTTAAATTGTTAATTTTTTCTACCAAGTTATAATCTTTATTTGATGCCTCATCAACACAACTCTTTAATGTTGTATTCAAACACGAGATGATCCAAATCCCCCTATTTTTGGATTTTACAAAGTAGAAATCAGTGAACCAAATCCCCCAAAAAAATCATTGAATTTGCACTTTTCAATTCAACAAATTTTTTTTTTAACACTTTTATTCGATGAAATAAATATGGATTCCACCATTTTATATGCAATCCATTTTCAAACTTGTGAGACTACATGTATTCACTTAATAGAGTGATTGTTAGTAAGAGTGTGTTAAGTCGAGTGTTGTTAGCTAGGTGATATTTAGGGTGAGAAAGGCAAAGAGTTTTCCACCATATTTTATTAGATCAAATAAAGAACATAAGCATAGACATTCAAGGTAATTTTTTCACTCTCCTCCATGTCTCTCTCACCCACCATTTGCAGCAATCTCACTTAACCCATTTAAGAACCCATGGGTTTGAACTCTGATCATTTGGGTTTGAGTTGTGTTTCTTTGACCTCCTCTCTCTTGTTTGTCATTCTAATTTAGCCTCTCTATCATTATAGTTTTTCTTCAGCTATGTCAGAAGGGTAAAGTTGATTTTTTTTATTTGTGTATCGCTTTACTGGTCTTTGTTTTCCTGGTTCTGTTTCGGATTTGTTGAAATCTGCAGGGTTCAAATCTTCAATTTTGTGTCTGCTGCGTTAGAGAATTTGAGGTTGTGATTTAACCTGCTTCAATTTTTCCTAACTAAATTGGGAGTTCATATCTGGTACAATTCTCCCATCATTGACACTAACGAGTGTGGGTGGACTAACAATTTAGTTGGGTGGCACTGAAGGGCATTTGGTTGGGGGAGATGTGGTTCCCTCTCTTGTGGCTTTGAGTTCGGTGGTGTTGACGACTACTTCATTTGCAAACCCTATAGTTGAAAAGTTGTCTTCAGTGGCCTATGACCAAGGTAAACATGATAATACTTCACCATATTAAAATGGACATGTGGCACAAGGTGATTGTGGATTGCTAAATGTTGAAGGATCAATAACTGGAGTGAAGAAGAGGATCAACTACCCCTCATCCTCTACTTAAGGTCGAACATTTGAACAATATACTACTGCAGCATCACCACCCAAACCTCTTGCCTTCTATCTAGATAGATTAGTGATTTACATTTTGATGTTCAATAAATATTGTTATGGAGCACTGTTGCTTGATTTCAATACATTTATATTTATTCAAGTGCTCAATAATTTGGTGGGTTGAATGAAATTTATTTATCGATTTTTGCCTTTATTGCTTATTTATGGATCTCATATACATAATGTAATGAATTTAAACAATGGTTTCTCCGTCATGGTAAGTTGACTTTAATTATAGTGATTTTTCCATTACATAATTATGTCCATGTATCAATGGACATTAAACAAAAAATTAAGGTTGTGACCTCATACGAGTTGGAGAATTAATTTAGTTTTCTGGCCCTAGAGGTGAGGTGAGGATTACAGAGTAACGATGGTGGTTGTGGTGTGGCTGAAGTTGGCATCATTTGCTCTCTAATAGGGTTTGTGAAACAACCACTTAGTGAAAAGACAAGGAATTAAGGTTTGTGAAACGACCACTTATTGAAAAGACAAGGAATGAGAGTTCCAGTTTGAGAGAGCTTAAATATGAAACCCCAACTAAAATGCAACTTCTCATGGTGTTTGTTTTCAACTTTATGTTTCTTAGCCACCTCCCTTGGAGCAATCTATGATTGGTATGCAACCCTTTACTTTGACCACATGACTAATCGTACAATTGTGACAATAATCAGGAAATCATTTATAATGAACTTTTGCACAAGAAAAACCTTTCACATTCCATTATAATCTCATCACAAATTCTTTTGGATATGTTAAGATCAACCAAGATCCTTGCAAATTGGTCAAAAATATCGTTCTTGATTGCAGTATCCAAACCCCCTAATTCAATTGGTAATGAGTTGACTTAACTTTCGTTGGCTATCGCAAGGACACTTTGATGGATAACTTGTAAATTTTCTTCTAGCATTCGGCGTTCGATGAACCTACTTGCCTTGTTCCGTAAGCCGAAACCTAACTCATCTAAATTTTGAAAAAAATAAAAAACAAAAAACAAAAAGAGGATACCAAAACACATACTCAGGCTATATCCGAAAACGTTAAAACCCTAAACCCTAAAAGCTGCTGCTTCTTCTAGATCTTTCTCTTTCCTTCAAAAGGAACTGTGCAGCGTTCTTCCATCAACACCAGTCTCTGCAATTTCTTCTGTACTTTGCTTTCTCAGTTACCCTTTACGCAATCAAACAACACCATGTACCGATTTGCTTCATCACTTGCCTCCAAAGCTCGGTAAGTCATCAATGGCAGTGTCCTTTTTTGGTTTCAGAAACCTTTTCAATTACCCTTTTACACACTTCAGATGGATTCAGTTTTTTGTGTTTTCTGAAATTATTCATATGGGTCGCTAAGAAAGTGATTGAAAATTGATAAAAAATTTAACTTTTTCATTTATTGGGTATTGAGATTGATTGATCCAGCCACCTTGATTGAATATCCAATTATCTTGAATGGTTCTAACTTTAATTTGTGTTTTTTTGATGTAGGATTGCTAGGAACAACGTTCAACAGGTAAAACACTGTTTTTTTTAAATATCATTTGTTAATTTTTGTTTTTGTTTTGTTGATAATGTTTTGAGATTAGCTGTTGTTTCTATTCTTAATACCTGTTTTTTTTATTTGAACTGTATAGGTTGGAAGTAGGGTGGCATGGAACAGAAATTATGCGGCTAAAGAGATCAAATTTGGCGTGGAGGCTCGTGCTTTGATGCTTAAGGGTGTTGAAGACCTCGCTGAGGCTGTTAAAGTAACCATGGGTCCTAAGGTAACTAAGCAAATCTTCTATTTCTTTCACATGGATTAGCAGGAGAAAGATATATTTGGTAAATGTATTAGAATAAGGAGAGAGTTGAAAATAATGCTTTATATAATGCTGATGATGGAGTTTTATTTAATCACACGCACACGTTCATTCTTATCAAGAGGAATGAGCACCAATTTTGATCGTAGGAATGGAATATGTTGAATTATTGATCTTTGTCCTTGTATTTGTTTAATTGGTGTTAATCCTGATTAGCGATGTATCATTTTCCTATTTTTAGGGCCGCAATGTGGTTATTGAGCAAAGTTTTGGTGCTCCTAAAGTGACCAAAGATGGAGTAACCGTTGCTAAGAGCATTGAGTTCAAGGATAAGGTCAAGAATATTGGTGCCAGTCTTGTAAAGCAGGTTGCTAATGCTACCAATGATGTGGCTGGTGATGGTAAGCTGTTTTATCCATGGAAGGTTATACTTGTAAATCTACATCATTGATTTGGTTTTTTCCCTAGGACATGATATAGATGTTGGAGGATTGAAATCTAAATACTGTTATTTGACATGCTGATATCATGCATCTGTTTTATTTTTGTTATTTGACTGAGTAATGAGTGGTCTAAATGTTGGCAGGAACTACATGTGCTACAATTCTTACTCGAGCAATATTTTCCGAAGGCTGCAAATCAGTTGCCGCTGGAATGAATGCGATGGACCTGAGGCGAGGTATAAATATGGCTGTTGATGCTGTTGTCACAAGCCTTAAAAGCAGAGCACGGATGATTAGCACTTCTGAAGAAATAGCCCAGGTTTGTGTGAAGTTTTAGAGCTAATAGTAATAGGCATATTGTAGGAGATTGAGTGAGCAACAAGGACTGTGAGTCGTGAATTATTGGTCAACTTAATATTTTAAATTTTGCAATTTCAGGTGGGGACCATATCCGCTAATGGGGACAGAGAAATTGGCGAGTTAATTGCAAAAGCTATGGAGAAAGTTGGCAAAGAAGGTGTAATCACAATCGCTGTAAGTTTTATGTGCTTATGTTGCAAACATTACCAGTATTATTTATCTGGTTTTACATGTTTTATTGATCTGGGGACTAGGTGTTATTTATGTGATGCTTATCTTAATATAAAAGTGTACACTATTTCCAAAAAAAGATGTACACTAGAGGGTCCCCCTCTTGATTTATTCTCACAATTCTTAAATCCACCTTAGCCACTCTTTATTTAGCCATTTCTTTTCATTTCCATTTTCCTGTAAAGGTGTTCATGTTTGAATATTTATGCCATGCACTCTCATGCTGGGATCTAACTTTTGAGCTATGTCAGGATGGCAAGACATTGCACAACGAGTTGGAAGTTGTTGAAGGAATGAAGCTTGACCGAGGCTATATTTCTCCGTATTTCATAACAAACCAGAAGAACCAGAAATGTGTATGTTTTCTATTGATGCCTCTTTTAGCAGCATTAAAAATATCTATAAATAATACTTTCTAGTAAGCTTATATTTGTATGATATCTATATATTACACACATTAGTTATTAGTTACTTGCAGAAAGATGGGCACGTGTGCCCGTCTTTCCGCTCTTTTATTGCGCTAACATTTGTAAATTATGAACGGTGTTTTTGATTAAAAGTATAGGTATAGATGTTTGTGACTTTCAAATTATAACAAACCCATCAAACCATGTTTATCTTTTTCAATGACACCTACAGGCTACAGTATAACAAATCTAATATAAATTCTTATCTTGCTTAATCACACAATATAACATTAATATAGAAAAAATTGTTTAAGGGTATAATTGGAATAATGAAAAAGGCAGCCCAAAATCCCCTTTTTATATTCTAGGATAGATACACATGCAAAAATTTAAAAAGGAAGTCACCCCCACTATATTTTGGGGGCTGGCGGTGATGTGCTATTTTTTGGGATTGATAACTATGCTTTCTAAAACACTGTCGTCTTTAACCTTTTTTTTTTTATTGAAAAATCATGTCTAATGATGTCGTCTATTTGTGTCAACAGGAACTTGAGGATCCACTCGTCATAATCCATGAGAAGAAAATCTCAAGTTTGAATGCCATAGTTAAAGTCTTAGAGTTAGCTTTGAAAGTAAGTAATACTATTGCTATTTTCATCATTTTACATTGAATTGTAAAATATTGAAACTGACCAACACTTCCTCATCACCAGAAACAAAGACCTTTATTGATTGTTGCTGAAGATATAGAAAGTGATGCCCTTGCAACTCTTATCCTAAATAAGCTTCGCGCCGGAATCAAGGTTTGTTTTGCCTATCTGTAGCTTTACTTATTTGTTCTCAGGTACTTTAAATTTTTGGGTTCTTAGTTTTGCTTATTTGATTTGTTTTTTGTTGCATGGTCTTAGGTGTGTGCCATCAAAGCCCCTGGTTTTGGTGAAAATCGGAAATCTGGTCTCCAGGATCTTGCTGTTCTTACAGGAGGTCAAGTAAGTTATCTATTTGTGATAAGGTTATTGCTATATTCCCTCCAATCTTAAAAGCCAATGGATGATATGTTTTATCTATGCTCAGCTTATCACTGAAGACCTTGGCCACAATCTTGAGAAAGTTGATCTGGAAATGTTTGGCTCTTGCAAAAAGGTAACCACCTTGCTTAATTGTTGTAGCATTTTAATGCACAGTTGAGTTTTAGTACTCTTTCTTGGTTATTGTTCATGATTGCTTGGTTTTGGCAAAGGATGCAGACTTTCCTCGAGTGATGTGCATTAGCTCAAATTAATTTCTCACTAAACCCTTGACATTTTTAGTTTGAATATATGTAAGGTCAAATGATTTAGACCACTTAACCAAGTTTCTTAATCTTTCAGATTACAATTTCCAAAGATGACACTGTCATTCTTGACGGTGCTGGTGATAAGAAAGCTATTGAGGAAAGATGTGAGCAGGTTTGTTTGAATCTCCTATTCAATCTGATTTTACCATTTTCATATAGAGATTGGTCTGATTTTTCATTGATGTTTCCTCTGATCTGTTTCATGTGATGATTTTTGATTTACAGATCAGGTCTGCAGTTGAAAATAGCACTTCAGATTATGACAAGGATAAATTACAGGAAAGATTGGCCAAGCTTTCTGGTGGTGTTGCCGTGCTTAAGGTGCATAAGCTTATTTTAAGTTGGCCTTCCTTACTTATGCTCTTTTATAAGCTGTTGAGCATTCCAAGGTTTTTTTGTGCTAAAATTGACATCTGAAACTTGACTTTTGAAGATTGGTGGAGCTAGTGAAGCTGAAGTTGGTGAGAAAAAGGATAGAGTTACAGATGCCTTAAATGCAACAAAGGCAGCTGTAGAGGAGGGCATAGTACCTGGTAAATTATTAGCACTGACAGTTGTATGCTTAGCTATACATTCTCCAATCATATATGATAAATGTATGTCTTGCGCAGGTGGTGGTGTTGCTCTTCTTTATGCATCAAATGAGTTAAGTAAGCTTTCAACTGCCAATTTTGATCAGAAGATAGGCGTCCAAATTATTCAAAATGCTTTAAAGGTTTGTGTTTTCTACACTGTCACTGATTTTTGGTTTTAGATATATTGTTCTTCTTTCTCCTCTCTTACCGGTTCCTTTAAGGCTAAATTGTGCAATATTTTGAGCTGAATTTGTCTTTAAGACACACTATGGTTTAACTTAAATTGCAATCTTGGTTGCTCACTCTTTTACTGCCTGTTATGATTAAAACAATGCAGACACCTGTGCACACAATTGCATCAAATGCTGGAGTTGAGGGTGCCGTTGTTGTTGGTAAACTATTGGAACAGGATAATCCTGATCTTGGTTACGATGCCGCCAAAGGTCAGTGTTCCTTTTTTTCCTTTTCTTTGCCGTGTTTACTTTTGTCACAAGGTGTTTCTTTCGTTTACAATATTATTACTGTTTCTGATTCTCTTGTCAACTTTTTTTTCATGCTTAGGTGAATATGTTGATATGGTTAAAGCTGGAATTATTGATCCATTGAAGGTGATTAGGACCGCCTTGGTTGATGCAGCCAGGTAAGATGTTATGAATATGGCTTTGGATATGGATGTTATTGGTATGTTATATGTTGCCTTTACTTAACAACACAATCATTTTTCCTGCAGTGTATCATCTTTGATGACAACAACTGAAGCTATTGTGTCTGATCTCCCAAGTGAAGATAAAGATGGGCCTGCTATGCCTGCTGGCATGGGTGGCATGGGTGGTTATTAGTAGATAGTATTTTTCTGGCTTTCTTTCACTAAACCTTGATTTAGAGAGAGTGGTGCTTCACCACTATTATTATAGCATTTTTCTGCTTATTGTTTACTGACAGGCATTAATTTGTAATCATAGCAGAGGGACCAAATCTGTAGGTTAGAGAGGAGAGATTGTTATTGTTTTATTACAATTGCAATGATAATTGAAACATTTTGAATAATTTTGACCCTCCAAATTAGTATGAAATTGTTTCACACTTTGAAGTTGAAGTTTGTCCGGTCTTTTCACGTGAAAGGTTGTTTTAAATATGCGATTGTTAATTTTTTTTCCAAGTAAAAACATACATTTTGTTTTGTCTTTCAAGCTGGATACTTATTTTGGTATAGAGCTTTTAAGACGAGTGATTTTTTTTTTAAATAACAAATGTAATGTTAGTATTTTTAATTGGAGGGTAACAGCGGAATTCAAGAGTGGAGAATATATTATATACTGTGGTTTTTTCATCGATAGTGGTGTTTTCTTGATCTTGTTGAAATAAAATTATTTAGTTATTGTAAACAGAATTCAAGTTAATTGAAGTATTCTCTGGTGTTTTCTTCATATGATTTGTTATAATGTAGTGCTTTTTTAATTGTTATAAATTATTGTTTATTTTTTCTTAGTGCACCTTATAGCTTACATACAACAAGATTTATAATTAGAATTATGGATAGTTTTGTATATGTTCTACAAAATTATCTACTTTTAGGCCTAAGTCTTACCAAGGAGATTGAGTATGAATTGTATCGCTATGATACGCTGCTTGATCCAGCTTGCAATAAGTTTGAAGTTATTGTTGACAAGAAACATGGAAAGATGTGTTTTACTCAAAATAGTTGAATTGGATCGATTCAGTTTCTATTTTTTTTAATGTTATCATTTATGTATTGCATTATAACTTATTTGTGATTGTTTTAGTCGGTAGGACCCGTGCATCGCACAGGTCGGTGGTCTAGTTATATTGTAATTTTTTGTATTGTCTCATAACCATCTTTTTCTATCAAATTGATATAAGTATTTTTGCATTGTCCGTCCTGCACGTTTTTGCAATTAAGACGAACCAAAATAAACTATTTTCTACAATTGAAAATAGAATTAGGGTAAAGATGAATATATTGATAACAAAATTTGATAGTAAGCCATTAGCTATATGGAGGAGCTTTAGAATAAAATAAAATAAGCTAAAAACCTTTTTTTTCAACAAAATTATTTAGATCCGCTAGTCAACCCTAATTAACCCTAATCCCGTCCTTTTTGGTGGATCTAAATATTTGTTAACTCTGTTTATCATGTAACAGAAAATGATTTGAATTCTCTATGATGTTATAGTTGTGAGAGCAATTATATTACATAGAGCAATAACTCTAGAGACTTCTCAAGTTAAGAATAAATTGTTTAGATGAACTCGAGTTTGAATCCTAACTATAACATTTTTTTATCAGACTTTACTTACCTCAAATCAAATTAAAAATTATCAAAACACCTTTCCATAAGAACGAGAGGATAAAGACAAAACAGATTTTTCCTAGCTCAAAATGGAATTTTTTAATATTACATATAAAACAACTCATACAACAATGGTCCATGATGAAGTATACATTTTGTTTTTTAATTTACACTTAATTACATGGTTCATCAAATTTAAGGAATCGGATTCCTTCTCACCGTCATTGTGTTGGGAGTCAAGGTTTCAGAATTCCTTGATTTGCCTCTGGCCAAAAGTACAAGGTGAACTTCATACTTAAGAAGTTGTCTATTCTTACATGCAACAGCTTCAATCCGAGTTCTTATTGACCCTATTAAGCCATAAGACTGAATCAACATGAAACATACCAATCACAGAATTACGTCAATCTTGCATTATAGAATACACTTTGAAATCCGGATTGTGGAACGACTGAATGCAGCTAGCATGCTGTCACACTAACAGCATTCTCATATCTATCCACTGAACTTTGCAAGCTTTTCAAAGCAAAGTCTTTGAAAACTAGTGATAGAGGATATATCTATTCATCGTTATCATAATCATCTATTTCAAGTACACTTGTGAGTGCTGACATCCATGCTTGCAAACCATGTGAAGCATCCTTTTTTATCATTACTTGTAAGTTGTCAACACCTTGCCTAGATGCTCCATATCTAAGCAAAAGAGTTCTAAGTGACTTTAAACTACAATCATCAAGTTGAATGGAAGCTGTTACCATTTCCTTGAAAATCTCTATCGCTTCCTTGGGCCTCCCAGCAGTAGCATACAGGTCAAGGACAATATTATAACTTAATGAATCTGTCAACAGTCCTAATTTTCTCATCTGGTTTGCAATTTGAATGGCTTCATCAAACCTTTCAATATTCTTGTACAAACATAACATCATCGCAAAGGAGAACTCATTTGCAATTCCTTTTTTCTTTAAGGTCTCAAATATCTCTTTTGCTTGGTCAACCATAGATTGCTTAGTATAAAGACCAATCATACAATTTGAAGAATATACTGCAGGACCTTCTTCTGATGATTGAAGCAACCTGTATGTTTCTTGTGCTTCTTTCAGGTTGCCAACTTTTGTGTACAACTTGATCAAAGAATTATATATAACTGTATTTCCCGGCAAACCAGCTTTTTTCATTTCATTGGCATAACTTATAGCTTCTTCAACCCTTCCGGCACCATAAAGAGCATTGATTAATACCCCGTAAACTATAATATCCGGCTTCACACCATGTCCAGTCATTTCCTTGTACACACCTTCTGCCATTTCCAACTGCCCTAATTTTACAAAACTGGAAATCACAGCACAATATGGGATACAATTAGTCACTAATCCTGCCACCTGCATTCTTTTCAAATAAGGCTTGGCAATGTGCGGCAGGTCAGCACTGACCAAAACTTGTATGAGAGAACTATAACTGCATCTGTCAGGAGCTACACCATGTTTATCCATACTATCAAACAATTGACACGCTTTATCATAACATTTCCCTACACCATAAGCTTTAATCATCACATTGAACTCAACGACACTGAGATTCTTCCGTTCTTGGCACCAACGGAAGACTTTCTCAGCTTCCAAAATATTTCCATGCTCCCCATATGCATCAATGTTGGCAGCATAGCACTCAGATGTCATATTGCCAGCTAGATGAAACCTTTGAAACCATAATAAGGACCGCTCAAGCTTTCCTGCTTCGATGTACATCCGAGTCAAAGCAGACTGGGTGAACTGATCAATTTCAAGGCCCTTCTCATCCATCTCTGTTACAAGCTCTTCTGCTTCACAAACCATTTTCCTTATTGAGTATGCATACAAGAGGGTACGGTAACTCACAAGATCCGGCTCGAGGCAGGACTCCTTCATTCTTTTAAAATATTTGGTTGCCATATCGATATCATTATGCTTGGTATGCAGAGAGATAAGAGTATTATAGGTCCTTGTGTCAGGTGAGCATCTCAGTTCTTCCATTTTCCGTAGAAGTGAACTTACTTCCTCTAACCGTCCATGGTTTCCACAAATGTGAATCATCGTATTGAATGTCACTGTGGTAGGTGGTACGCCTAGTTTAAGCATCTTAACAAAAGTCTCAGAAGCTTCTTTAAGCTGACCAGCCTTTCCATATGTATCAATCAAAGTGTTATACGTATGTGACCCGAACGAAGCATTGGAAAACAACACCCTCTCAACCGATTCCGGAGCATCCATCATATGCTTATTGTTTGGCCTCAAAGGTTCACCTAACGACCACTTTCTGAAAAACTCCTCAGCTTTCTGAAACTCTCCTGCTTTCTTATACAATTGAACCACAATCACCATAGTCACCTCATCAGGTTGAATCCCATGTTCCAGCATAGTCTCAAGCCAGAAAAGCGCGTCTTCTCTTAGTCCACCTTTACTATAAACATCAATCAAAGTACCATAAGTAGAATTCGTCGCGACAATCCCTCTAGCATTCATCTGATTCCATAAACCCTCCAAAAGCTCCCACTCACGCGCTCTCCCAAGAATCCTAATCATAATATTATAATGAATCACATTCAATTCAAGCTCGTTGTCATTAAACCAATTAAAAATTTCTAAAGCTCTACCCCACTTCACCTGCTGCTTCAAAATAATACTCCTTTCCTTGTTATTAATCTTACTCACCCACGGTCTTAACGCCTCTTCAACATCCTCAATCATATCCAAGTCTTTTAAAATCGAAGGAATGATTCCACCGTAACTGACACATTTTGTCGAACACTTGGTGTGCAAACCAATTTTACTTTTTTCAACAACCCCATCTTCTGAATTCTTCTCAGGACACTGTTTCTTCAACTGGGTGTGTTGATTTCTTCGAAAAACAGTTCTTTGAACGCGTTTAACGACGTTTGTTCCATTTTTGAAAGGGAGTTTCTGTTTTTTGACTGCGTTGTTGGAAAGTTTTTCGGTTTTGTCTATGTCGGTGTTTGCATTTGCGAATATGGGAGTGTGAATGTAAAAGAGTTGAACCTTGACAAACATTTTTTCTTTGAAGAGAAACAAGGAGAGATATTTGAGGTTTGGTTTGGTGTTGAGTTACTTGGCAAATTGCAGAACGAGAGAGGTTTGTTTTGTTTGGTAGTTTCAGTTTGAATTTGATGGCTTTTGTTTGATAGTGTCTTTTGGAGTGAAGCTGCATGCTAAAGGGGGGTCTTTGATGACATGTTTGGTCTGAATAATAACAAACTTGTTTTTTTGTTGAATTAATGGTCAATACAAAAAAAAAAAAAATAGAGGAAGAGGAAATGTGTTGCCTAGATTGGAAGGATTTCAAACAAAATGTTTGCACAACTAAACTATTATTCTTTAAGACAATTTATCAATATATATATTTTTTAAGCGGGGAAGCCAATTTATCAATTGTTTCTTATAATGAATAATATTAACGTCACATTAATTTATAATGTCAAGATTATTGCGTGACTTCCTTTATACAGAGACGAAATCACATGAATTGAATGCACTAAATATAAATGATCTTTTTTTAGAAAGGTAACTAATTGAAGTTATAATTTCAAGTGAATGTTAATCAAGTACATATATAAATATGTAAATTAAGTTCACATAATCACATGCTATTCACAAACAAAAACATATAAATACTAGCACTAAAGTGCAATGTTGTTAGTTAAATATGCAACATAAGTCCCGTGAGTAGTAAGGATGTCAATGGATACTCATGGGTATGGATAGTATGATACCCGTCTCCGGCCCGTTGGATAAATATGATACCCATGTATGCCTCGTACCCTCGTGGGTACCTATTATGTGGGTAGCCGCGGGTATTAAGGTATCCACGAGTACCCATGAATTTTTGAATTTATTTATTTTTGGTACAAATAATAACTTTTTTTAATTACCAAAAAACTTCAACTTTTAAACATTCATACATAATCCATTCAAAATTTCATTAATGATACATAATCCATAAAAAACTCATGATTCTTACATAATCCATATGATTTGTTTTATGATGTGAATGAAGTGGGTGCCCGTGACGGATATTACCCACGGGTACCCGTGGACATGGGTATTTTTGCCACCCCTACCCGTGAGCATAACTCAGTTGACAAGACATGCATTATTATATGTAGGGACTGGGGTTCGAACCCCAAACACCCCATTTTTTTACCTTGAAAAAGGTGAATTCTAGACAACAGGCTACGACAAAAAAAAACAAATAAATATGCAACAAAATGTTAATAAAAAATACATAAATTATAATGTTAATGAAAAATACATAAATTGAGATAAAAAATCTTAATAATAAATCAATAAACCGATGGTTTGAAGAAATACAAGAGATAGTAAAATAATTAGCAAAAATCAAAATACTAAAAATAAACACATACTTTTGAAGTATAGGTATTCCGATAGCAGGCAAATTATTATAGGCTGCGGCACCCACCGGTGCTTCTCGCGTTTTCTACGAACTTAGAAGTGATTATTCCATTTTTCTCCTTAATTTCGCTCAATC
>Ga0228710_1003860_pt1 | contig 23782 bp, 14 predicted proteins | sample MedpolnodulmetaG_FD_177995 | JGI IMG/M metagenome (GOLD analysis project Ga0228710, IMG submission 177995) | Root nodule microbial communities from Medicago polymorpha collected in Santa Monica, California, United States - pink nodules | ecosystem: Host-associated > Plants > Roots > Nodule...
ACAAACCCTAAATCTAAAAAATTTCTAATTTAAGAGAAAAAATCTAACATATAAACATAAAAGGTTAATGGTGTTTGATTATGAAAACTTACTTGTTATTGGAGTGTTGTTTGATTTGAACTTGAAGAAATTTTGGATTTGGGTGATTTGAGAGAGATTTTTTGAGATTTTAGATGAGAAATGAGAAAATGAGGAAATGAGGTGTTCTGCCTTCCTTAAAACAGCATGTAGCATGAGTTAACTAACGCAGCGTTAGTTAAGTAGCGCAACATTTAACACTTGCGTTACTTAACTAACGCAGGGGTATTTTTGGCAAATCAGTTGGGCGCAAACAAAAAGTGTTGGGAGAAGAGCAGATATCATAAACATGTAGTATTTACTAGCAGGCCCGATCTTGGGGGAGCACAAGGAGCTCAACCAAGTCGGGCCTCCAAAAACTATGGGCCTAAAAGAAATTATGTCTAATGCCCACCCCTCATTTAAATTAAAAAATTATATGTTACTTCTTTTTCTTTCTTTAGTACACGTTTGAGTTTTTTCTAAACTCTAGTTCTCCTTTCTGCACTTAACCAGTCAATTTGGAAAACTATTTCATTGAAAGAATTACAACAATCATTTCTTTTTTCGCATAAACCATTTGTTTTCCCCTTTCCACGATGGAGGAGTGAAATTCCAATTGACACGGTTAGGTAAATTTCACCTCTCTTTCACTTTAATTTATTTTATTTCATTTCATGTTTAGAAGTTCTTCTGATTCCATTTTTTAATGAAGCTTAGCCACACACAAAAAAATTGTGTTTTTATTTTACTGGGGCTTATTTTAAAAAGAGAGTCAAGCCTCCTATTTCATAGGAACGACCTTGTTTACTAGTTGTATGTTGTGCTCTTTCCTCAGAGCACCGAGAGAACCCTTAGGTGTCAGTTTCAATGTATGTAGGTAAATGGGGCGCCACTTACAAATGCTAGTTTATAGCAGACTACATTGGAAGAACCTATCATTTAAGATTGCCCACGTATAAGTGATTGGTTAGACACAATTGTGCTCAGTATAGTCTAGTTGTATTAAAGTATATAAGATAATGCATCTGATGCTAGTATACATTAAATATTGCTAACCGATAATGTACATTATATATCAAATTAAAGTATTTTACTCATTAAATTTTATCAAGCAATTATTTCAACTTGGCATTCTATGTTTATCCTGATTTGAAACTCACTAAGATCGTAGTATCTCATCCTAATTTGTTGAACCTTTTTCAGGTATACATTGTTATGGAGTCAATTGAAGCCGAATAACAAGAGTCTAATGTTTAGGGTTCTAAGTTACTTTAAGTTTTTCCTTCTTTTGTAAAAGGTTGATAACTGGTATTTTAAGGACTATTTTGTTTCAGAACTTGTAAATTAGATTATGTCCACTTTGAAAGACTATTATCAAGTAAACTTTTGGTTTTAAAAACTCTGGTTGTTACAAGAATTGTTTTAATCGTAGGGATCGGTAAACGTTTCCCTCCTTTTAGCGCCAATTGATTTGTCCTAGAACAATCGATTGAGATGGACGGTGGTTCACGGTGCTCCGATGTGGCAGAAGTTGAGCCTTCACGGTGGACGAGAAAGGTTTCTGTAGGCACGTTAGCACTCCAACGCTCAAGTTCGCATCTTAAAGCGATGGTTATGTGTTGAATGTGGTAAAAGTGAAGTGTACCTTGAGGGTGATGCTGAATCACCCTTATATAGACGTGGAGAACGCTAACGGTTCCCGCGAAGTGCGGCGCCATCTTAGGAGGCCGTTGGTGATGATGTGGACGGTGGAGATGAAGTCTAGGCTTGCTCCTGTGCTGATTTGACGGCTACGTCGCTGTGTCTTGCCTTGTTTGTCTTGGGCCTTGGCTTAATGGGCCTTGTGATATTTAACTTCTAGCCAGTCCAAAACAATATATATGGAGGTAGAAGCATATATTATCACTACGTACGGTCGAGAAAATGACTTGACCGATATCATTTCAACCAAAAAAGAGGAAAAAAAAAGTTAATTGTGCCAAAAACTCAACTGATATTTATTTTTCATTGTGTTTCATTTAATCAAGACCAATCAAATTTCTTTATTCAAAGAACGGTTGGCGTCCACCCGCCACATTTTTGGGATAAAAAGTTGTAGTATAACAAATCCTAGATAGGCATAGAGGCTAAAGGTTCTACACTCTTTCATCTTGCAATTAGAGTTATTATTCATGGACACACTTTTCCCATACAACCCATATACACCCTCCCACGTGTCTTTTAATTTTTTTTTTCTTTTTCATTTAGCCATTAAATCATTCTCTCTCCTTAAACCTCTTTCTTTCTCAATAAAGTAACCAAAAAAACCTCTCTTCCTCACAAAGTTGTTTCTCTTCAGCTCTCTCTTTCTTCTCCGATCACCCTCCGCCTCTTCCGCCTCGTCGCCGCTGGAGGCCCCCTCCTCTACCCTTTCGTCGCCGCCGGCGTCTCCCCCTCTCTACCCTTTCTTCTTTGACGGGGATAATAATGATGGTTGTTGGGTTTTGGCGCCGGAGTTGGGGGTAGTGGTATAGATCTGAGCGTTTTGATGTCGGAGTTAGGGTGGCGGCGTAGATCCGAGTGTTTGACACTGGGAGGAAAACGTTGGGATGTGAGAAAGGTTGTCGTTTTTCCTCGTCGTTTCTTTAATTTCGACGCCATCAGAACTCGTCGTCGCTGCCGGATGTGTGTCGGTGGGGTGGTCGGTGGTCGGTGGCCAGTGTCGGTGACAGAGAGAGAAGTGTCTGAGACAGAAGACAGAGAAGACGAAGAGAAGAAGAGAGAAATGACTTGTTTGGGAATGTTACAGAATTGTCCCTCATTTTTTGTAGTTGGACAAAATTACCCCTATATAATGAATAAAAAATGTCATGTAAGAGGTGTACAAAGGTGGTTTGCCACATGAGGGTGTTCACCTATCACCACTCTCAATTACTAGATTATTTCATTACCAAAATATGAGTTATTATCCATACCAAGCTGAATCGAAATGTACATTAAAAATTTTAGGATATATCAAACATATATACATTAATTCACATATACATTACACAACAAAGTCTCATCATACTAAGTACATATTGAAACAACTCATCAATATATATGCCATATATTTCATTGACTAATGTATAGCCAAAAGCGCCTGTGATTGCTTCTCAAAACGAAAACCATTTCCCATAGAATCATCAGCAGACCAAACAAAGATACCATGAAGTTTCTGCTGACTCTTAAGTCTTTGACATGCCTTAAAAAATCCATCACTTGGAGACAATCCACCACTCCCATCACTAATGAAGCTCACCAATACCTTCCCACCATTATAATTTGAACTCTGTTTGTTGAAGTAACCAATAAATTGGGACACACTTGTACCTTTATCATAAGCATAAAATTGAAAATTAACATAATCTATGAGATGCCCATAACTCTTCCATAAGGCCAAGTAGTGACTCTGAACTTGATCATCGTCAAAAGGAGCAATAGAAGCAAAAGTGATGACTCCATTTGTTTTAAGAGTTTTGATTAATCTTCCAATGCACTCAGCAAAGGTATCAGGGTCTGCTTTGAAATGCTCGTAGTCGATGTCAATTCCGTCCAAGTTGTATTCTTTGATTATTTTTGTGAGTGAAGAAACTGCATTGGAGAGCCATGAATCAACCGAAGATTGATTGAAGTAAGCATAGCCACCTCCAACACTGTCACCTCCAAGACTGAGAGCTACCTTAACATTTGAATTTTGGCTCTTGATAGAAGAAACTTGGGAGGGGTTAAGGTTCTTTGTGTCCCAAAAGATGTTAAATTTTCCATTGGTGGGTGAAGGAGAAGATGATGTATCATAGTCTATACCGAATGAGAGAATAAAGTGGAATTCGACATTCGGGTTTATAGGAACATCTGAAAATTTGATGTTGTTGGAATCAGCTCCAATGTATTCTCTGAATAGGTTTGTGCTTGAGGAGAGTGTTGTTGCTCCAACATGGGTTGATGAAATGAACAATAAGAATAATGAGAATGTTTTAATCATAATGGGAAGTTCCATTGTTGTGCAACTAAGAAAATTAAGAACTGTTATTACAGTGTTATATGAATTGTAAATAAGTATTTATATGCATTGCTTTAAGTTTCATAGGCTTATATATTGTAACGGATAGAGTATGAACATAGAGGAAGGAGGATGAATAAACTGATAATTTAAAATTGGGTATGCTTGCCGTTCTAGCCATCTGTTTATAAAAATAATACGAATTCTTTATCAACGGCAAGTCATAAACTATATTTTTAAGGGAAATAATTGATGATGGACATCCATAGTGTATACACATTGAGATAAAAAATAATAAAAAGCTAATATTTGACGATATTTAACAATGATATTTAGACACTTTAAATTTTTCTACACTTGTTTGTTATCTCATTTTTTTTCTATCTAGTTAATCACTTTCTCTTATCTCTATCTCCCTCAAGGTATACATGGTCGTGGTTCGAACCCCAGACCTTACATATGATTATGCATTGTTCCTAGCAACTGACCTAAGCTCACGAGAACCCTTAAAGTATACATCTATTGACATATAAACATTTTCCTTATTTGTTGAAGCTTGTTTTGAAAGTAAACCGCCGTTTACGGTTAGCTTCCACAATTTAATTTGTGACTACTTTCTTGGTTTTTCTTTAGTTTTGATCTTTGATCATTCTACGGAATGTTGAAGTATATGATATGATATCCACTATTAGGAAAAGAACAAAGCAAGGGCCAAAGACTGGAAATAGAGGATACGTTATTATATCCCACGGTAAATTTTACTTCCAAGTTTGATAAGATAATTTTTTGGGACAATTACACACACCTCCCCTGAGGTCTATTAAAATGACACTAACATCCCTTCTAATTTTAAAACATGCACAAACCTCCCTTAAGTTTTCATTATATAGACTAAAACCTCCCTTCTATATTAACACCACCGTTAATCTTCCATTAACATTTTTTTTTCACTGTTAGTTTTGTGGACCCATGTCAGCCAAGGATCGTTTGGGGAGAAAGTTTGTGTGCATTGTGCAGTTTGAAGGACTGTGCTGTTCTAAAATTAACGAAGAAAATACTGCAATTTAAGAGAATAATTTGATGATAATATAGGGATAAAACATAGAAAACTTGATGATGGTAAATGGACGGTGAATACATTAAACTGATGGTGGGAAAAGAAATTAACAGAAGATTAATGAGGAGCCATTGGTTGTAACTTGTAAGCTTGCCACAGCCGTCAATAATGGAGAGGCGGAGAGCCATAGTTTGTTTATGTTGTAATTCCAGAGAGTTTGTACAAGAGTATAACGTTTTTTGTATTATTTATTTAACAGAAGTTTGACACCGTTAAAAGGAGGGGAGGTAAGTGAGTTTGAAAAACTAGAGGGGGTGTTTGTGTTATATAAGTAAACCTCGAGAAAGGTCAGTGTAATTTACCCAATTAAAAACATGGTAATTTAGATTATTTTTTTGACAAAAAACATGATAATTTAGTTTTTTTTTTCTTTCTCAAAATCACGGACAAAGAGATTGAGAAATGAAAATACATTTTTACGTTTTTAATTTTAGAAGTTTTAATATTTTGGTTTTGTATTATGGTAACCGATATGCGAGACTTGGTTGTACTTTTTATTTCCTAGTATACCTAATCAATTTGATCTAAACCAACCCATTGTTTATCGGTTTGATTTGTTTAGACTTTATCTCAAAAAGGTGTAAATTTAACTTGTCATACAAATAGTTAGTTGTTCAAATAACACAACTCTTTAATAAGAGGTACAGAAGATAAAGGAAATAACCAAATGCTTTTTATAAGAAAGGTGTATTACAAGGAATACAAATTGCAGTCGAATCACTTTTATTCTAGTAAAACAAAGTCACACGCACACAAAACACAAGAAGACCGAATTCATTTGAAAGAAAAGCAACAAACCAGAAATATTCACTCATTAAAGACATGTCCATTGTTTTATTTATTTCACACCATGCATGCATATATAGAGAACTTGCAACATAGTACAAGCCTGCTTAATTATATATGCACGAACTTGACATTTACTTCATTCCAGACACAACAGCTTCAATAAATGGTCGTCCCATTTTCTCCATTGATTTCGTTTTCAAACGCAACTGCCTCTCCTCGTACAGACATTCAGCCAACCTTCATAAAATATCATAACATAATTAACATTTCCTACTAATTAAATGATTAAATAAAAAAATCAATACACAATAACACGTTGCCTAACTTAGTTTAATTTGTGTAAAACACGTTTACATCTTTTAAACGAAAAATTATCTTGATGAAGAAAAATAATAATAAAAAAAACCGGAGGGTCTATGGTTGGATCGGGTTCATAGTAAACAACTCCAAATTACAGATCTACCATAATTAATTAAGCATAGACATCATACTCCCTCCGATCCTTTTTATAAGAGACAAATTGATCAACTAAAGTTGATGTATTTGGTTCATAATATAGACTAAATACATTAACTTTTTTTGACCCATTTTTTTATAATAAAAAGGACCGAAAGAAGTATTATCTAAGTCTAACTATGGAATTAAGCATATATATAAAATTGTACAAACCTTTTAAGAGCCTCAGCATTTGTGCCCTCACTTGGTTTTTGGTATGAGAGAAAAGAAGTTACATTTATGGCCTTAACAGTTTCTTCCAATAACTTCTCTCCTGCCGTTTTAAGACTGTCCATGGCTTCTTTGGTAGTGTTTTCACCGCCAAGGGATGGGTCCAAGTTATACTCCTGTGAATTATTATATATACTGTTATATATGGAAAAGGTTGTGTACACGATGGTGTATATACCGTGAGAGAGAAACAAATAAAAGATACGATAGATTTTTTTTTTACAAAAAAGATACAATAGATTGATAATTAATGTAATAGAAAGAGAGAGATATAAAATGAAAGGTTAATATGTCTTTACCCCTGAAATTTAGGCGAGTTCTTGTTTATCCCCTGAAAAAAAAAATTTAGATTCCAACCCTGTAATTTAAGATTCTTTCGTTTTAGACCATGAGGCCATCTGACTGGGCAAAATGCTGATGTGACACACTGACTATGTATATTTGATTATGTGACACGCTGACTGTATAATTAATTTTGTTTTTTATTTTTTTAAAGGGCACAAGTGACATTTTGCCTATTTTTTAAAATAATAAATAATATAATAAAATTATATTAATTTAAAAATTCTGAAAATTAATTTTCAAAAATAAAAAAATTGTAAAAAAAAATATATTTTTTCGAGAAAAAAAGACCGAATTTTCAAAAAAAAATTAAAAATTCTGGAATTTAATTTTTAAAATAAAAAAAACAAAATTTAGAAAAACAAATTTGAAATTAAAAAAAAGTTCAGATTTTTTTTTCGATAAATAAATTTTTTAAACAACTATTCCAGAACAAATGAAATGATCTCCTTTTATCAAATAATATTATTCTTGAATCTTGTTCTTGAAATAAAAAAAAAAGTTTTATATATTCTTCTAATTTGTAAATCTGTTTTTTTTTCCTTCTGATTTTTTCAATTTTGAAGAAAATAATCTGAATTTTTTTCTATATTTAAAATTAATTTTCTGTTTTTCTTATTTGTTTATTTTTAAATTAATATAAATGAAAATTAAAAACAAAATTAATTATACAGTCAAAGCGCCACATCATCCAAAAATACAGACTCAGCGTTCTACGTCATCATGTTTGCACAGTCAGATGACGTCAGGGTCTAAAACGAAAGAATCTTCAAATTATAGGGTTGGAATCTAAACTTTTTTTTGAAGAAGAAGCTAAACTAACCCACCTAAATTGACATCGGGGAGAATCGAACATGAGACATTAAGGAGGAGCACACTCCCAGATCCCAAGTCAATACCACCAGGCCAACCCAAGTTAGTTATCTAAACTTTTTTTTACAGCGGGTAAACCGGAACTCGCCTAAATTACAGGGGTAAAGACATATTAACCCTAAAAAGAATTGCTAGAAATATTGAGGTATACAAATATCATTATAGTCCCTAAAAAATTATCATTATAGATTTTATGAGTCATGATAACAAATATACTAAAAGGACATATGTAATAAACCTAAAAGAGAAAATTTTATATTGAAAAGATTCTTTTCTTAAAATTTTTAAAAAATTGATTATACAAATTTCGAAATGTTATTACTATATTTGCTTCCATAAAAAATGTTATGGATGTAAAGGGATAATATTTAGTTTTCAAAACATCTTAACATTTTTTTTTTTTGTAGTCGGGGTTTGAATCTCACATCTTACATATATCATGCATTGTTCGTACCAGCAGAGCTAAACTCACGAGGACATATTTATAGGTTTTTGTGAAGCAAACTATTATATTAAGGCATATATATATGTACCTCAATTCGAAGGTAATAATTGTCGGGAGATGGAAGACCTGAAAACACTGTTTGAAGGTGATATTCATTCATTGATCCAGTAGAACCAGCAAGATACAGAGGTAAAATGGGTGCCCAGCCTAGTAAATTGAATTTTTGTGCCTCAGTAGCATCCTTACTAGTTCCTGAGTTCCCCTCAGTACCCCCAGTTCCTAGTGACAACAACACGATTTTGGTAGGCTCATTTGCCTTCAAATGGATGAAATTAGGGTTCTTCTCATTCAATTGTTGTATCACTTCACTCAATGCTACCAAGGCCTGAAAATACATTTTTTTTATCATGTGGAACTTCATAGAATATTAATGTGTCTATAAAACATGAATGATGTTTTTATTTTTTTTGAAAGAATTACAAATCAAGTCTCTTTTTTCTTTTTCCGATAAATGGAGAATTTTTATTAATATATAAAAGCGTTTGATGCATCATGAGTGTAGGTTTAATACCACTTATACTTTTTTTTTAGAGATAATACCACACTTGACATTTTTTTTGGTACAAAAGAGGGCCAAAAATCCAACAGAAAACTAAACAACTAATTAATATGTTTATATTAAATGAAATTTATTTTATCATTAAATTAGCATGAAATATTCATTTTTTTTTTAAAATATACATTTTATTAAGAGTCTTTATGACTGAAATGAGCCACCTTATAATAAGGTGAGAAATGTTAACCGGTGCCCCTGGGCACTGGTTAAGATACTAAAAAAGGAAATCATCGAATATTTATTGCATTGAAAATTGTATAATCAATTTATAATAAGTCAAAATAGTTTCCTTTTTTGGTAAAAATTTTCTTTTTTGGTATCTTTAATCAGTGTTTGGAGTACTGGTTAGCTATGACCCTAATAAGATTGATAAGATGGAGAAATTAATTAGGTTACCGGACTATTTGCAACCAAAGCACCATCAACCAAATTGAATTCGTCATCACCATCCTTAAAGTAGTAGGGTGGTAGTTCAGTTGGTGCAGCTGAAGTCCCAAGACATATATCCGACAATTTAACATCTAAGCTCGGGAGCTGCATGCATGAACAAAAAAGTTTCACAAAACAATGATAAATAAATAGAATCAATTATCACATTATATATATAAACTTTTCTTTTTCGTTTGACTTTCATTTTTGTATCTGAGTTGTTAAAGAATTTATTAATAAGGAGCTTGAGAGGGTCTATATAGCTAACAAAAGTTATTCAAGTATGTTTAAGAAAATATGCTGACCTTCAAGCTTGAGAAAATAACTGGATGGACTTTCTTGATGTCGAAAGATGGGATTACAATATTGGTTAATGTGTCATGCAATCTTCTTTCTCCCAAAATCTCACGTGTTTTGTTATGTAAGAACTTACCATCAAACTTCGGTCGAGGTAAGATTTTCCACCAATCGCTGTATTTTTAAGAGAACCAAATTTTTTAAGTGTACATTGATCTAATAAATAACATAAATTCGTTTGTTTTGTTTTAGGGAAAATACCCATTTATAGTAGATAGATTGAATATAGAAGGACCATAATCCAAGTAGAAATTTAAGATTCCTTCAGTAGAAAGTAATGGACGAGAAGTGTCATTTGGGTGAGGAGCAGCAAGCATTGTAGCAATGAGTCCTCCAGTACTAGTCCCTGTTATAACATCAAAATAATCTGCCAGTGCTGCGTTTTTATCTTTTGAAACATTCTGAACAACCAAATCAAAATGTTAATACTATAGTTTATGAGGTTTTGTTTAACATGTGCAAGCAAAATGGTATGGGTTTTTGTTGTGTGCAAGTGTGAGTTATATGTTCCACATCGGATAAAATAGTAAAGGTTGAACGCCGTATAAGTAAGAAGACCCATAAACTCATTGTCTTAAGGTTTTGGGTAAGAGTGTCGTGTCTCTTTTGCTAGTGTGGTTATTCTAGCCTCGATGTGGACGGTCCTCCGAGCTTCCCTTATAACCCAACATGAATGATGATATTTATACACTCCATCCACCCCATCTACATCTCATGCGAATCCTACATTCTCATCCTCGAAGACACAAAACTAAGAAAGAGAAAAGAGGTGTGAGTTGGGAGGATGGGGTGTCCATCAATTTTTCCTCTTAATGAATCAAACCAAAAATAAAAAATGCAATTAATTAAAGCAAATATTTTTACTCAAAATGCAAAGTTTGTTTGGACTCCATAAGAAACAATATGAGTTTAGTCAATAAAGAAATGAGTAGGTCATTGACCTGAAGAGCGCCTTCCAAGTTCTGAAGAACAACCGTAGGAAGAATTCCCTTAATACCACCTCCATCAATGCTAAGAATACTTATTGTATTTCCATAGGCAGGAGATGGTAGCTTTGTATTGAAACCACCGATCACCTGACTAACAAAAACAAACACAAATAAAAGAAAAGCACCCATTATATGTATTGTGTACTGATTAATGTTTCAAGAAAACACAATTTGAAGGGCTTGCATTCATCCTTCCAATGTTAAGGGTATTTATAGGCATATACATGGGGTCCATGATTAAAATATTAAAATTAAGCAATGGTCCTTACTTTTTGAAAATTAAGCAATGGTCCCTAATTTTTGACAAATGCTAACTATTGCTTGTATTACATAAAATATCGAATAGTATATGGTCACTGATCACCTAAGTAAGTATTATTTAAATATAAAGTGCATAAATATGCGAGACAATCATCATAAGTACTCCGCTATCTCTTGTCAAAAAAAAAAAGTACTCTTCCCTCACAAAAAAAAAAGTACTCCGCTATCCTAATATAAGTATCATATTTAGTTATAATTTTAGTCACTATGCTACTGGACAAAAAACGCACTCACATATCTTCATTGTATTAGGATGATTTGATTTATCGTAATAAGTTTGGAGTAACTCTTATACTCTTGTTAATAGAAAATTTGTTTATAAAAAAAAAAAAATACTTTTTGATAAAAGAAAAACATGACACTTATTTAAAATGGTTGGAGTATGGTAAAATGTTGTCTAAAAAATGTGTTAAATGCATATTCATTAGCAATGTTTTAAATATGGCTTTGTTACCGTGAAAAAAAAATTCACATAAAGGTAGTCCTTCCGTTTCTAAATATAAGAAAAATTGATTTTTTTAGGTTCATTTAATTAATGATGTATGTGACTCATATTATAGACCACATACATCATTAATTGAATGAACCTCAATTTTGCTTATATTAAGAAACGGAGAGAGTATAATTTACGGTTGTTATCATTTTTTTTGGTTTTAGAATAGTGAACAAAAATCACAGAAACACTTTTCTTCTTCTTCTTCTTCTTCTTCTTGTTAGAGAGGTGATTTAGGGTCAATTTTGATCCAAAAATCACCCCTCCGAGTTGTTTTTCCTTATATCCTAATTGAATAAGTGATTTCACATATTTTCTGTTTTCTTTCGCTTGTTTTTGTGATTTCATCGTCTCTGAACGACTCTGATTGTTTTGATTTCCCGTCTTTGTGCGGTGTGTTTTTGATTTCTCGTCTTAGTGCGGTGTTTATTTGATTCAAGTTGAAAGATTAGTTTTGAGCAAGTGCAAATCCGATCAATGACAATGACTTTGGCGTCGTCAATGTTGCAGTTCCGGAGACATGAATATTCCGGAGACTTTAATATAGTCATAATAGTCATATTTGTAGGCATAGGTACTTTGCCGTTTTATACTATTAACATGGATGTTGTGAGTTTGTTCACATATTCATCCTTTTTGTTTTTAGCGAATTTGAATTTGTATTGTATCGATGTACTCCATCAATTTGAATGAATGAATATCGTTTATTTTTGTCAAAAAAAAATCAAAGAAACAAATGTTGTAAAACGCTGCAACGAAATACTCCTTCCGTCCCTATATTTAACCACTCATTTGACTTTATTTTTGTCCCTAAATGTAAATCCCTTTTCAAATTATTAGATGCATTTATTATTTTTTCCCTAAACATACCCCTAATTAATACTACTAACTCGTCTTGAAATTTGAAAAGCCAAATTTAGTACACATACAAACAAAGGACAATTTGGTAATATTAACACACAAAACAGACACATTAATTACACTGACAACTTTTCTTAAGAAATGTGGAAAAAAAAACTAAGGGGACTTACATACAGGGATGGATGGAGTACTATTACAGGTGCACGCTGCACAAGTGGTAGAAAACAACTTTATTGTCTCATTTGTTTATATTTTTTTATGCTCTTTGATAGACTTTTAGCAAGTGTACTAAAAATGCATCGAAGTAATAAAATACGTTCGTATCTACGAGGACCGTGTTATTCTCAATTTAGCAATAAAGTAAATATTTAAGATGTATAAATTATTTTGTTTAGATTTGATTTGCTTGCATAAAATTAAATAACATAAAATAAAGATTGGGTTAGAAAATATATATTTGGTTATAAAAAATGAAGAGAGATGAGATCAGATCTTTCAAATCATCTATGTTTCCCTAATTGGTATACTGCACCTATTCTTATGAATGATTTTCTAGTTCCACAATGATTAACAAAATAGCCTTAATTAATCTCTTGACTTAGGACCCTCTTCTCCAATTACAGCCCCTAATTTCTTAGGTGGTCTAATATTCTTTGAAGGTTTTACGAACTTAACCTATTATCACTAACAAACGATTATTCATTCCTAGACTAACCATGTTTATTAGAACAATTCAATTCTGTCTAAGTTGAAAGCTAGGGTCAGTAGTCATTCATTCTCACTAAATCATGTTTATGTTTGATCAGGATATAAAAAGCATTAAGAACAATTAAATGGAATAAAAACTAGATTGTCATTCACAATAAATAGAGTTTCACAGCAACATGGTTCAATTAGGGTTACAAAGAATCATCTCAGACCTAATCTCTTAGAGATTTAGCTACTCATAATCGAGTTTACAAATAGCATAATCAATAATGGAATCAAAACATACATGAACTGATAGAAGGTTGAAGAATTCGCCCTCCTAGCCGTCTTTAGGTCTCAAAATCGCACTTTGCTCTCTCCAATTCGTAACCCTTGTTTTCAGAATAGTCTTGAGCTTAAATAGGCAACAACTGCTCCTAAAATCGTGGCACGATTTAAGTAAATCGTGACACGTTTCTGCTTGCGTAACAAACCACCCAAATTAGGGTTTCTATAATCGTGTCACGTTTTTGCCATTGTGACACGTTTTCACCAATGTCGAATGCATGTTTCTTGAGAGCTCTAAATCGTGACACGTTTTTCAGTAATCGTGACTCGTTTTTCTTTCTTCAGTTTCTTCAGTTTTTCTTGCTTTTCTTGCTGCTTAAGCTTGCTTGTGAACTCAAAAATATCATAAAAAGACTCTAAAAATGTGAAATGACGGACTGTCATCACTCTTGTCTCTTTTAAAGGTATGATTTGTCAATTATACCCTTTGTCAATTACTCTTATCTTTTTCAATAAAACTAATTAATGCTATATATTTGAAAAATTAAAGTTTGTTTTATTTTAAAACAAAGTTTGTTTCTTGTTATCTTAAAATTTAAACAAAATTTTGTTACTTATAATAATGGTTCCATGAATAGTTAAAATTCTATAAATAAGATGAGTAGTAATTGTTAAAAAATTTCAAGTGCAAAGTAAAAGATTATATTTGAGAGAAAAATAAAATAAAAGACTCCATCAATGTTCAAAAGGAAGAAATAGTGCAAGACTCATTGAAACGGTTGATGAAATAGTTGAAAACTCGTTTGACAATATAGAAGAACAATATTTAGAAAAGGAAAAAACTTAGGTACAATTCCTTAGGTGGTTTTCGTATGGTTCTTAACTAAATTCACCATGATTTTCTATGATTTTCTTAGATCCATAATTCTCTCAAAGTTTGTTATCTCCAAAAAAAGTTGTAAATTGACAATTGTTTGTTATGAGAGAGTGCAAAAAAAAAAAAAGGAATTTGTTGGAGAAAAAGATAGTAACCAACAAATGTTTGTTACGAGATAAATATAACATATTAATTTATTGGAAAGAGAAAGCGTGTGAAAAAAAAGTAATATATTGGTGGATTAAAATGAGGTTATAATAAAAAGAAAAGGTGCAAAAATACAATTTGTTAGTTTGATGTTAATATTTTAAAACGACATTAAAAAGGAATGAGGGAGTATATTTTTAACGTGCCAATTCTAGAAAGAAAAAAAGTATTTATAATATGTCTTAATGTTAAACACGCAGATATCCTTGTCTTGGATGTTAAAGTTGATTCAGTTCTCAACTGTTCAGATTAAGTTAATATGGATTATTATATAACCAAACAATTATTTCCAAATATGTCCAGTTAGGCTTATGTGGATACAACGACCGGCAGAATTGGCATGAGTACAACATGGTGAAAAAAAATTAAACATTATAAGATTAAGAAGGAACTAATTTAATTGAAGTTGTTATAATAAATGATAAAATGATAAGTAGGACGGTATACAACGCCCGGCGGTGGAATAGAATAGCTGTGGCGGGGTTGGCACGAGTTAAAAATGGTGAAAATTAAATATTACATAAGATAGAAGGGAAATAATTAGGCTCTCTTTAGTAAAAATAAAAATAACGGATAACTAATAAGGTTAGAGGCAAAGTTGGTATGGGAGAAGGGGTTGGTTGTTTGATAATACTAGGCGAGAGGTCGGTGAAGGGTTAACTATACTGTTTTGGTGATGTACCATTACATGTTAGTTTAAGTAGACTCTGATTTATTTGAAAACAAATTGGCAACAATAGCATATATGAATATTTAGGGTGGGGGCAAATGTGGAAGTATGAAAGTTGCGTATGATATTGTTTACTTGAGAGGAAGAGTTGGTGGAAGAGTGTTAACATCGGTTGTAGGTTTGGAAGTTGTAATATGGTTAACAATGCTTATTATTACTCGATTGTGGCGTATGGTGGTAACATTCACGACAATAGTGATATTTTGTACATGAAAGCGGTTCCCTTAAATATTATTTTTTTCTCTCATGGTGGCTACTTCTTAATCGCGTCCCTACTAAGAAAAATTTTGTGCGGCGACAGATGCTTTCGATTTTTTATCAGATTTCAACAGGTGTTTATGATTTGAACGAAGATACAGACCATCTGTGATTTCTATGGTAGGCTTTGGTTATTGGTCGCAAATTGGCTTAGTTTTTCAATGGTAACTCATGGCTCTTTACAGGGTCATGATTTGGTTTACTTTGACAACTTATGTTGCTTTTCGAAGAGTGTCCGTTTGACTTTGTATATTATTTAGCTTTTTGTAGTTTTGGTAATTTTGAAGGAGGGAAACATACAAATATTTTAGTATAAGGAAGAACAATTATAAAACTTAAGCGAAAAGGTTAAGCTTCAGTCATATTGGTGGTTGAAATCGAAATATGTCACATTCGGTTTTGATTATCATTTTTGGAGACTTATCCCTCCTTAGTGTTTAGTTGTTTCTTAATTTTCTTGTTTCTGTTCTTGTTTCCATATTTTTTAATTTTGTAACTTTGTGACTTTCTTCGGCTCTCTCACACATCTTGTGATGAATGGACTGTTTGGTTGGTTAATATAATTCATTTTGTCCTCTTAAAAAAGATGATGACAATACTAGGTATTCTCATATGTTTGTTGTTTTGTGTATGAACAAATAGAATTATATAAATGGCGTCTTCCCTTAAAAAAAAAAAAATGGCGTCTTTAAAGGTTGGTAACGAATTAGATATGATGTAGAATTTTTGTTGATAAATCTATTTGCCTAAGTGAAAATCTTACAACTAATTCACACTGGCTTTCAGTTTTATGTTTATCAACAATCTTTTTTTTTATTTTGTAAACAAGAACAATGATACTTCAATTTAACCGATGATAAGGTGGTGATTCTCAAACAAATCTTAAATAAACTATAATATTTTCTTAAAATTTGACTTAGACATACCTCAACTCTTATAAAAACTAATTTGTTAAGTAAGTTGTAACCGCTTTTATAAACATATATTTAAAATTTGCCTCATCCAATATGGAACTCTTAACAACAAATTATCCTATTTTTGTATGTATTCCCACCTTTGAACACAATAACCGGCCTCGTTGACAAGATTACGAAACTAGTGTCAACCAAATTAAATAGCACTCTCCTTTCCTTCGGTCCTTTTGTGAATTTTCCATGTTGAACACACAAATCTTGGATGCCATGCTGCCAAGTACTCATCTCGATAATGCCAAACCTGCTTAGCAAAACACCAGGAAAAAAACAAATGGTTGCAACTGCAAAATATAAAATACAAGCTACATTATGTGGCTACCTAGCTTCTGCAATAAACCTCGGCAAAGAATCTAGTAGGAAGTTAGGAATGGATTATATGACTTTACTATTTAATAACTTTGCTGATTTTAAAACTCATTTGGGTTAGTCTAATCGTATTGGTTTAAAACATTGTAGTATACTCAATCTTAACGTCTCAATCAAGTTTGATTCTCTCTGGTGTCAATTTGAATGAGATAATTTAACTTCTATAAAAAAAAAACTTTGATGATTTTAGTATATTTAAAAGATAAATGAATAATTAAAATAAACTATTTAGTTGTTATAAAAAAAATATTTGGTGATTTTATTATATTTAGAAGATAAATGAATTTGAAATAAACTATTTAAATGATAGGGAAGGATCGATTAAAAGAGATATATGGAGAAAATCACCAAAATTACCCTATTTTAATTTAATCCTATAAAACAAATGGCAACACATTTATCAATATATCACAGTGTCAAATTGTTCCCAACTAATTGACAAAGGCTAAGGCTAGCTAGATGGTATCACCAGTCATAAGATTTTTGGTGTTTTGGAAGAAAAAAAATAAGTTGTTCAATTTTAATTATTCAAATGTATTTAATTTTTAATTTTTTGTTGTAAAAGATTCATTCATAAATAAGATTTTTTTTAAAAATACTCTCAATAAAATTAAACAAAACGAGTTAAAAAGAAAAATATGCGTGTACATGTACTACTGACTACTAAGTAAAAATAACAATTTTAATACCTCTAAAAAATTGATGGCTTGGACGGTTTGTCCCTCCCACTCAGGACCACCTGTGATAGCTTGTATAATATATGATCCACTTGATAATATTTTTTTAATAGAAATATTATTTAAATGCAATACCTCTCAAAAGACAAATATATTTAAATACAATCCCGCTCGTTACTTTCACGTTAAGCTATCATGACTGGTGGAGGCATCTTTTATCTTGTATGGGTCTAATGTTGTAATCCGTGTCTGTTTTTTTCCTTGTAATTTCGAGTAGCTCTAGTATGAGATGTTTAATTGTCTTGTAAAAACTTTTAAGTATTTCTCTTTTGTACGCCTTGTGCGAGATAAATCAATCACGTTGATATAATATATTGCATTTTTGGGCTTGTTAAAAAAAACATTCAATGTGCATGTGTTCCATGTTATATTTTTTTAGGTAATGTGTTCTATGTTATATATAGTACGAGGTTATGATATATCATTATGTCAACAACAAAAAATGATAACGTAGATGGGTTGTTTATTATCAGAATCGATAAATATCTTTTTTCTTCTTTCTTAATTTCTAATATGAATCCATAAATAAATATCGAACTGGTAAACAAAAATAATATGATTCATCCGTTTCAAAATAACTGAATCATTTGTAATATAAAAATTGTCCTAAAATAATTGACCTGTTTCACTTTTCAACGCAATATTAACTATTTTTTTTCTCTAAAAAATTTTCTTTTTTAATTATAATAATTCTAATTAATGTTACTTTCATCCCTCTCAATTTAATATATTCTACTTTGCATTAAACGAGCAAAATGTTTGCTTAATATGAGACTGAGTATATATCTAAACTGAAGTAATTAAGCTAACCGCTCTGCTGTCCTAACATGAGTATTACATTTAGCTAATTTCACACCAATTGGTGTAACTCATTCACATATCTTCATTATATTTGATTAACCCCTGTACTCTTGTTAATAAAAATTTTGTCTATAAAAAAAACAACACTTTTTTTTAAAGAAAAAAATGACACTTATTTAAAATGGTTGGAGTATGGTAAAATGTGTTAAAGGAACATCTAGGGTTAGTAAGAACATTTTTGTGGTACATATTCTAATTTTGACTTGTTAAAAAAAGAATGTTAGATGAACATTTATAGCAAGGTTTTAATTACGAGTGGTTACCGTGAAAATGACCGCGACATAAAAGTATAGGTTATGGTCGTTACCATTTTTTTGTGTTTTAGCGTAGTAAACAAAAATCATAGAAACAAGCGTGACAAAACATCGTTACGCCGCGATGAAATACTGTTACAGCTGCACGCCGTGCAAGCGGTAGGGAACAACTTTATTTGCTCATTTGGTTTTTATTTCTGCTCGTCTCTTCTAAAATTATGAAAAGACTTGCACTTATGAAATTATGAGGTCTAGTAATCGTAAGCAATATCAGGTCTAGTAATCGTAAGATACACTAGACTACCAACCAAAGTGCGGTACAAAGTGGGATCTGGTAGAGGAACACCATCACCGGGAGCGTCTTGGAGACAAATTAATATTTTGGGAGCATCTTCATTTTGTGAAGCCTATTTAGGCAGCTTATGTCATGAATAACTGGCCAATAATATTTAATCAAAATTATTGACAAATATCTTTCTTTACTCAGTTATTGACAAATATAAAAGTATATAAATTTATTATATTATCGTTGAGCAACATGTTAATGAAGAATCAGAAAAACAAGCACTAGGAGACAATTACTGTTCCGGCATCTTAATTTTTAGGTTTAAAAATACTATTTTGTTTTGACAGATTTAAAAAAAGACTATTTTGGCAGATTCTGCGTTATGAATATTTAAAAAAGACTATGTTGACAGACATATTATGATTAAAATTACCTGTACTCAAACATATGAATGTGATTTCTTTTCCATATTTAGAAAGTATATCATTTGATTCAATCTTATTTCAATTTACAACTCTTTTTTTTTTTTTTCAAAAAAAAACTCTTATTTTAACACCCCTATATTTTATACATTCATCCAACATTTTATCTCTCTTCTTATTACATCCACAACATATTAGATTTATCACATCACATAGTTTATTTTTCGGTCTCACTAACCAATGTCTCCGACACTACCTCGGATGTATTGGTTAATGAATCCACAAATTAAAATTTTTTCTTGCAAATGTAAAATGGTATTTTTAATCAAATAATGATTAAACCACTTTTTTATAAAAACTTATTTGTTTTGTAATTTGTATGTTTAATCAATACCTTTGGGACATTCTTTAGTATTTTCCTTTATTTATATCCCTTTCAACATATAAATGGGTTTTAGGTCTTTATCAATCTTTTCCTAAAAAATAAAAAAAATAAAAAAAAAAGGTCTTTATCAATCTTTACCTTTCAATTTGCGCTAGTTTAGACGAAAGATAATGATATATGTCACGAAAAAACTACTCAAAAGAACATCATGAGTCATAACTCCCAAATATACATAGTTAGTGGAGGACCTCTTTTACTTTCATCTTTATGTATTTAGCCAAATGACAAATCCAATAAATGTAATTTATTTGTGATGGTACAGTCCATATTTTTGTCTTTGATCCTAAATATAGTGATTCTGCGATTTAATCCTCTAGTTTTTTTAGCAATCTTGGTCTGTAAGTTTTCCGTCGTTCATACCTGGGGTACTGATTAACTAGATCCTACTCCCAAGACTTGAATTTTTTTAATCATAATTCTAATATTGTATTTTTTGAGTTAGATATGTTTTTTATATCCATAAATATTCAAATTTTTCGTTTTGGTTTCTCGAAAAGTTTTCGTCGATTTTTGATCTCTAAAATTCCGTCTACATTTTTGGTCCCTAGTCAAATGGGATTAACGGCAGTTGATGTGGTAGTACCACATTGATTGATTTTAATGATGGGACGTTGATTGAACAGTGTCATGTAGGATATTGATTTATTTCAAATTTAAAAAGCACAAAATTTAATTTTTAATTGATTAATTATATTTCTTTATGAAATTCAAGCCTTCAACCTTTTCTTCCTTCCTTAAAGAAAAACTTTCCTTGAATCCTTTTTTTTGGGGGGAATTCTTCCTTGAATCCTTTGATCCACCGTTTCTACTATTCTCTTCTCCCCTTTATTAACTTTAACTTAAATATTATTAATTTAGCATTCATTATCTTCAACGATTACCCATACCCATTTGATCAAACTCTATTTTATTTATTTACTACAATGACGCAATAACATCAAATTCTGCAACAATCCTTTCAAAAGAAATTCAAATTCTGCAACAACAAAATATAAATTAATTAATTAATAAAGTTGATGTGTGTTTGTGGTAGGCGATGTGTGTTGTGTGTTTGAAGATGATCGATTAAATTGATACTATCTTTAAACTTGAAACGTATGTCTGGAAACCCAAAAAACCCCACAAATAGTGTTAAAAATCAAACTCCAATTTCACAATCTTACATATAGGGTGGTGATCGTAAACCCTATGAGAATATTATATAAATCCAAAAATAATGACAAAAGAGTTTTAGTTATTTAGGAAGAAAAAAAAATGTTATAAGATGATGTGAGAAGAAACGTAAATTAGGAGGGGATGAAGATGAGTGAATGTTCTTTTGTGCCCAGATTTTTATTAATTGAAAGTTAAGCAAAATTGTCATATAAAACTGTCACCCTAGGAGATAACTCCATAACCTGCCGGGAGGTTTAGAAACTTTGAAACACCAAAATGGATGAAAAGTAGATTTGGAGAGCAGTCTGGCTGGTTTGGAAACTTTGAAACACCAAAATAACGTAAATCATTATTTTGCTCATTGTTCTTTCGTATAAAACAATCATCGAAAGGTAATTACCTAACCCTCCAGGAGATAACTCCCTAGCTCTCCGGGACGCATCTAATATCAGACGTATACAGAAGGGGTAATAACGAAACTTTAGAGGCCCAAAATATATTGGGGGCGCCTAAAAAGAAATTCTCAAATAGTTTGTCCACTATTTGGCTAGACTTGCCTTTGTTGAGCCCATACTTGCCTTTGATAAGTCCAATATGATCCGATGTTCCCTCTCTTTACTATAAACAAATATATTTTATATTTTCTATTAGAATTATGCTCTTCTTCCAGCAAGTTTTGATCGCGCCCAACTGAAATGCCGAAAATACCTGTGTTAGTTAAGTAACGCAAGAATTAAATTTATTCTAATTAATTTGTTCATTTTTATTCAAATTTATTTATTTACTTTATTCAAATTAATTTATTTACTTTATTCTAATTTATTTGTTCACTTCATTCTAATTTATTTGTTTACTTTATTCTAATCTATTCATTCACTTTATTCTAATTTATTTATTCACATAAAATCAATATTTATTCGAATTTATTCATTAAATACAAAATCAGAAAATAAAAGCAAATATAAATAAAAAGAAATGAACAAAATTAATACATATAACATCTCATTTTATTAATAGAATTCATCCAATAATTGATATATTTAATCGAATTCACTAAATCTACTTATTTTCTTTTTACCCCAAAAGGGTAAAAAATGATTAGCCTTGGGGCAAAGAGTGACCAGCCTTCTTGGAGGAAAAGACATCATCAACCCTTGGACTAAATCTAAATTTGGTTCTTTTTAAACCCAAGAAGATTTTTTTTACCCACGGTAAAAAGAAGAAAATTTAATTTTATCTCAAGGGTTGATCTCTTTTTCCCCAAGCCGGCTAGCCACTTTTTACCTCAAGCCTGACCACTTTATACCTCAAATGGGTAAAAAGCGACTAAAGACTATTGAAGAAAAAAAGAAGAAGAGAAATAGGGGTAGAGAGTGAGGAGAGCTTGAACGTGAGATGGTGTGAGGAAATTGAGAAGTTTGGAGGGGTATTTATAGGTGAGAATGGTAAAATAGGTTATAACTACTATAAATGCAGTAAAAAACGTGAAAAAACTTTTATAAAAAAAACGTGTAAAAACCATTAAAATGCATTGACCAAAGTCCAAAAAACGTGTGTTCTCGAGCTCTAACAAACCGGCCAACCTGCGTGAGTTAACTCCCGCACCGGCGAAAGGAGCGTGACTTAAGTCACGCATAGATATAAGGTGCGTGAGTTAAGTCACGTTGTTGTTGAGGACAAAATCCTTATTTGATGTTTTAAAGATTACAAACATTTAATACTTGTTTTTTTAACTTGTTATCTACTAATGAATTTTGTGAGAAATGTTTCATGAGAATGTTCTTAACAAAGAAAGAAGGTTCTATGCTCACAAGACAAGTTAAAAACGTCATTGTCAAAGCAAACAAGCAAAAGGACATAATTGGACTTTTTGGAATAAATTCAAGAAGCAAAATATTCTTTATGTCTCACCATAAGAAGATATTTTGGATAAAGGACATAAATGGAAAACATCATGTGATTGCATAAAGGCTTTGCATTTAAAAAGGAATTGGAAAAGCATGTGCCTTAAAGAAAGAAGAAAAAGTTTGTTTCACAAAGAAAGAATGTTCTTGAGAACATTCTGGTGAAATTACAAAGAAAGAATGTTCTTGAGAACATTCTGATGAAAGTACAATTGGATAAGGATGATGTCACACCATCACAACCAAACTACAACTAATACACAGCTGTATTACAGCCTCACGTGGGCTGTCTCAAATGGCTAGAAAGAAGAGAATGTTCTTCAGAACATTCTTCACTTGGAAAAACACATTTTTTGCAACCTTGCGCCTCAAGCAACAAAAGCAAGAGCACATGGGTTGTTTTTGGACGTACAAGCACAACTGTATGTTCATGTATATTTCAAGTGAGCTTCACTACTTCAGCCTCTATAAATACAACAAGCTAGCAAGGCAAATTCTCAAGAGCTTACACACAAGAATTCCATCTTCTCCTTCACGTGAATATTCAAAGAAATATTCATAAAAGCTCTTCAACAAAAACAACAAAGCAAGCTTCAAATATTTTTCATCTCTTGTATTTAAGATATCATTATAAGTTTGTATTGATAATATCTCCAAGTTGGGATATTATTTAAAATATCTCTTTGAGATATTATTTTGAAATCTCCAAGAGAGATACCATTAAAATCTCCAAGTGAGATACCATATTCAACCAACACCCACCACCATACAAAGTAACTAGATCTCAAGTCTATTGGGCTTAATAGTTTGGGATAGAACTTTTCTTGTGTGATCAAGAATCGTAGAAGCCTGCTGAGGTTGATAATACAGACTGTAATCGGACTGATCTAGT
>Ga0228710_1003861_pt1 | contig 23781 bp, 13 predicted proteins | sample MedpolnodulmetaG_FD_177995 | JGI IMG/M metagenome (GOLD analysis project Ga0228710, IMG submission 177995) | Root nodule microbial communities from Medicago polymorpha collected in Santa Monica, California, United States - pink nodules | ecosystem: Host-associated > Plants > Roots > Nodule...
TAAAAAACAATATATATATATATATATATAGATAGATAGATAATATCATTTAAAATTGAATTATGTTTAAATAGTTTAAGTTATTAAAAAATATGTTCAAATGAAATTTTAAAATATAATAAGTACTTTTTTGAGTTTTTTTCTCTTTTTGGTCGAGCCTTTGTTGAGATATTTATGCTACGTGAAATATTATAAATTAATTATAACTTAAATAAAATATTTAGTAGATAAGATCAAAGTAATATATGATGTATGTTGAGATATTTCTGTCACATAAAAAACCTTTATATATACTAGCGGAAAGACGGGCACTATCGTGCCCGTCTGTCCGCTTTTTCTACTGCACTAATGCATGTACTTATTTTGTTATGTTTGTTCGTATAATTTTGATTAAAATTTTAAAATATTAATGGAAATTATTGATTTATAAACAAAATATTGTAAAGGCATATAACAAAATTATTTATGAATTCAACATATTTTAGTTTGTCTACTGTAAAATAATGATCATTTATTGTTTATTCTAATAGTAATTAGTAACATCATAACATAAATGTATAAATGACATGTTATGTAAAAGAATCATTGTTATGATATCGATAAAATAATATCTTTAAAAACTACATTTTTCGTAAAGTCTCAATCTTCTCTTTCTATTTTCCCTTCTTTAATGAAAACTTTTGTTGAATTTTGAGAAACTCTTCTTGATAAAGTTACATATAATTGACCATGGCTGAAAACATGTCGTGAAAGATAGATTTCGACATTGGGAAGGGTCTGCCCTTGAGACCTATTTATGGTAAGCAAAACTTAGTCTAACGAGAAACTTTTTTCGCAGTTGTTTTTAATTTAATTCTGCGCAAGAATGCTATTTTTCCAACATTGCTTCATGCTAGGATTTCCACATCCAACATATTCTTAAATAAACCACGACATAACAATCGTGTCTCATTACACTGACCACATGTAGGGTCTATGTTTCGCAACAACATCAAAGGTGCATCATTTTTTACCTTTAAAATATGTAGTGGGATACTTCTTTGAACAATTGACTTCAAGAATTCCTTTTGATATAAGTTTTGAGTATCCCCTTCAACGTCGTCAAATGACAACAAATTATGTTCTTCTCCTGGAAACTGATTGATAATTATATCATTCAATTTTTGAACATCATCATTTGTAGGTGTAATTATGGCTCTTTCGACCATATACGATGCATCCCCTCCGTGCAAATCTAATTGTGGAAAAATATGATCAATAAAGGTTTGTAATAAAGGTTTGTATTGATTGTTCTTCTTCCTATGGTAATGCAATTTGAGGAGGTATCCTCACCATATCATTGGATATGGTAGGTTCAACATCGCCACCAATTCGCATAAGAAATAGTGCAAATTCAAGATCATTTATTGATCGCATATTTTGTACTAAATGTAGGACCTTGGTATTAGCCCACAAATAAGACCTAATAATACATGCAATTATCATTTGTGCCTTACTACTAGTTCTTAACGAAAATCTCGACCCATGATCATAACTTTTCCACCAAATGGAGCATCACAATCTAAAATATATTTTAGTGTTCGATTTAATGCTTCCAAACAATATATGTTTGTCATTGGGGCTTCATCCCAAATTATGGCAGCTACTACTCTAATAGGCTTTGCAAGATCTTTTTGCTTTTTTATATTGCAGATGGAATTTGGCTGTACATCCAAAGGTAAATTAAATCGGGAGTGTGCAGTTCTACCACCCGGTAATAATGATGCAGCTATACCAGATGACGCGGTTGCTAAGACAATTTTTCCTTTATTTCTCAAAGTTGCCATTAATGCTTGATAAATGAATGTTTTACCTGTTCCGCCTAGACCATCAACAAAAAATACTTGACGATCTGTTTATCCATCAACAAAAAATTAATGTTCAAAATTTTCATTAATCGTGTAAAATTAACAAATCTTGTATTTGTGTATATCCACAATGATGTAAAATTAATTGTGTCTTCCATATCCACATCTTGTATTTGTGCATGTGCATCTTCAAAATTTTCATTAAGTGTGTCCTCCATATCCACATTTTCATTAAGTGTGTCCTCCATATCCACATCTTGTATTTGTGCATCTTCAAAATTTTCATTAGCTGTGTCCTCCATATCCACATTTTGTATTTGTGCATCTCCAAAATTTTCATTAATTTTGTCTTCCATATCCACATTTTGTATTTGTGCATCCCCAAAATTTTCATTAATTGTGTCATTAAAAAAAAAAAGAATTTAGATTATATTTTTTGTTATATTGTTGGTTTCATTGAAATATATAATCATGTTTAGTTTGATATGTTATAATTTGAAAGAAAAAACAATTATAATTTTACTTTTAAATAAAATCAAAATTTCATTAAGAAAAATACTGTTCATAATTTTCAAACGTTAGCGCAATAAAAAGAGTGGAAATATAGTGTTATCTTTATATAGTGCTAAAAAGAGTGGACATACCGACAACATTGTATGTTGCACAAGAAGTTCAGCAAGATAAGTTGCCTAACACTTCGGTTCATGTACTTGAGGAAATCACCAAAACTCAAGAGGAACATGTTGAGGTCGCAAATGCAGCAACAACACAGTCTCCGTTTCTTGATGTTATAGAGTTGGAACGGTCGGCACACACTCAAACTATCCCAAGAACAGCAGGAAATGATGTCAGTGATGAAACAAATGTTGAAATTAAGGCCATCGCTCCTGTGCGTGGTAATCATGTTCAGCACCACGAAATTCCGATTTCGAAAAATGTCCAGAGTGATTTAGATTTATGGGCCCGTATTCGTGAGTATGACCAACAGATGGCGGAAGAGGGATTCACGCAAGTCCTCTCTAAGAAGCAGCAGCAGGCAGTTAAAAAGAAAGTGTTAGGCAAGGCTTCGTATAACACCCGTGCAAAGGGTTCACCTCCTCCTTCCTCATGAGTATCTTGTGTTTTATTTTCTGCATTCTTTTGCATGAACTGGTTTATGATAAATGAAGTTCTCTATGGTCTCAAAAGTGATTCACCGTTTCTAATTGGACTCTAGTTGTATGGTTATCCACTTTTCCTTGTGCCTTATGTTTTAGACCTTTGAGCACTAGCTGATTATAAGAGTTCAATTAATCGGAGTAGAAGCTACATGCTCAATATCTCTGGGTTCATGTGATGGAATTCAATGTGATTTGAATTGTAAAGCTAATTACAGTGATGGAAAAAGATCATATACAACTGAACACTTCAGACAATGAACCGTTGTGTATCAACAATGTGATGCTGATTGTGATGAGTTTTGTTGCAATTCAAGATGTGGTACCTTTAAGGATGGTGTTGGGAATTGTATTGACTATTCTGAAGCGCACCAAGGTGCTCCTAACCAACACGTAGAAGCTACAAGCAACACATCTCAGGTTCCAATTATAGATTTTCGTAGTCGTTTTTTTTTTTATTTTTTTTTTTATGTTTTTATGTTTCCTTTTGTTTTTTCTTTGAGGGTTTTGGTCTAGGCCCCCTCCTTGTATATATTTTTTCCCTTTTTTTAAATAAAATTTTAGAGTTAGACGGGCATAGGACGAAGGCTTCCCGAGGTGCCAACCTAGTTGGGATGTCGGTATAGACTCCTGATGTCTGTCTTTCTCCCTGCTTAGCAAAAAAAAGAAACAAATCTTTTTCTAATCTTTAACATTATTTTTTGCTCATGTTTGTTACTAATCTTTTTTTTTGGAGGATTTAAAGTCCAATTTTTAACATTAATTTTTGCTCACGTTAGTTACATTTGTTTTAATCTTTATATTAAATTTATTCTTATCTATTTGTTACATGTGTTATTTGTATTTAAAATTAAGGGAATGTTTGAAAACAAAAATCCAACCCAAAAGTAATGAAAGGGGTAGTTTTCTTTATATATACTATAGATTAGCGAAAAAACAGGCACGTGAGTGCACGTCTTTCCGCTCTTTTTAATGCACTAACGTTTGAAAATTATGAATTACGCTTTTATTATTAAATTTTGATTTTGATTAAAAGTATAAATATAAATGCTTGTTACTTTCAAATTATAACAAACTAACTAATCATGTTTATCTATTTGAATGACATCGGTAATATAAGAAAAATATAATATAAATTCTTATCTTTTTAATGACGCCAACACCAATTATTATTATAGGAAATTTTTTTTTTTGACAAAACATGAATTTACTATGATTTTTTTAACACAAAAAACATAAAAATTAATATTTAATTCATGTTTTGTTAAAAATTCTAATTTTTTTGGGAGAGATTATGATAATACTTTATTAATTTCTGGAAAATTTAATTAAAAAAATATGAAGGTTAGACATGAGATAACTAAAAAGTATAAATTAATTTTATAGATGAAATTTTTTTGGAGGGACCAAAGGCCTAAGAAATATTTTACGGGGACCAAATCAAATGTCGGTATATGAAGGGGGACCATTTACTTATTTAACACTATAAAATTTTATCTTTTTCAATGACATCAACAATATAAAATTATAATAGAAAAATTTGTTTAATAGTATAATTGGAATGATAAAAATCTAACCCAAAGTCTCATATTTTTTTTATACACTATTATTGATAATATTGTTCCTATTACAGTGAACTCGTTCCTATTTGAATGTGATTTAACTATTTTTTAATTAATAATTTAAGTAATATTAAAAAAAAAAAAAATAGTAAATAAACTTCTTTAAATGAAGGGTAAAATTGGAAAGTGAAAAAATCAGCCTAAATTCATATACTTTCTTTATAAATATATCTATACTATGTATAATGAAAATACAATTAAAATACATTAGTTTGGACTGACTTTTTGTATTACCTATTTTACCCTTCATTTAAACTATTTTATCTTTTAATAATATTATTTTAAAATTTAATAAAAAAAATTAAATCCATTAAAATAGGAAATATCACATTACAATAGGAACAATTTTACAATATTATATATGAATGAGATATATATTTTTTGCTCCATTTTTTATAATTCTAATAATACCCTTAAACAAATTTTTCTACATTAATATTAGGGTTGATTATGTTTTTGGTCCCTATAAAATTGAGAATTTTTAAGTTTAGTCCTTAGTTAATTTTAATAGGTTTTTTAGTCCCTACAAAAAAAAAACTTCTAATTTTAGTCCCTGTTACAACAAAGTTTATATAATTAATCTTAAACTCTTAAATTTTTTTGAGACAAGTTTGGAACACTATGAAAGGTTCATTTACTAAAATTTAAATTTTTTTAACATGAAACGAATTAAATATGAATTTTTTAAAATGACAAAAGTTAAAGATAAAATAAACAAAATCTTGACGTAAAAATCAAATTTTGCGACAATTTTTTGCAGAGGAACTATTAATAATGTTCTTAACACGTCTGCAAAAAGTTGTTCAAAAACTCAAGAGTTTAAGCATAAATTAAACAAATTTGAATTTAGAAGGGACTAATACTAAGTGTAGAAATTTTTTTTAAGGACTAAAAGAACTATTAAAATTAAGTAAGGAATAAACTTAAAAAGTCCCAATTTTATAGGGACTAAAAACATAATTAACCCTTAATATTATATTGTTGGTGGTATTAAAAAAATAAGCTTAATAGCAGTTTTGGCCCTCTATGTTTTAAGAAGTTGCAATTTTGGCCCTTAACAAAATAAAATACAAAACCGCCCTCTAAATATTACCCTTTTGCAGTTTTTGTCTCCAAGACCAATTTTGACCACAAAGCTGACATGGACGCCACATGTGTAATTTTTTTTATTATTAAAAAATAAAAAAAAATATTATTTTAATAATTTAAAAAATAAAAAATTACACATGTGGCGTCCACATGTGCATTGACTTGGTCAAAATTAACTCTTTACTAAAATTTTGAATTTTTTAATATGAAACGAATAAATCAAACAAATTTGAATTGAGGAGGGACTAATACTGAGTGCAGAATTTTTCTGGGGACTAAAAGAATTATTAAAATTAAGTAAGGATTAAACTTAAAATATCTCAATTTTATAGGGACCAAAAACATATGGGTCTTGCTAACCAGTGCCCTCAGTGCAATAGTTTAGGTAACCAAAATTAGTAGGTTTACATTGAAAACAGCAAGTTGTAAACTTTTCACAAATTAACTTGATCACTTTTTATCACTTTTCAACACAATTTCTATTTTTATTCATTTATCCAAGGTCAGAACGGCCCTGCTTAGCATTTTCCAAAACATATTTAACCCTTTAACAAAATTTATATATAATAAGGGTTTTTCTAAACGTGCTCCCTTCGGTTTAACCAAACATTTACTCAATTGATTAAGAAAAAAAATTGCAATTAGCAAGTTTTGGTGTACCCTTCGAGCTAATTACTTCTCCAACCGTGTCTTCATCGAAATCTCCGACCTTTGTCCTTCTGAAACCAAACAAGATCGCACCGAAACACAATGGGTCTAGGTTTCACTATTGGATTCATCGGTGTTCTCATTCTATTTCACGCTGCTTATTCAACCATTCAATGTAATTATATAATTCTTTTATTTTATGTATTTGAATTTTGAATTTATTTCACAGTAAAAAGTTTCATTGATTTGGTGGTTGATTATATGAAAATTGGGTTTGATTTGGTTGCAGATAGGACTTTGTTGAAGATTACAGAGGAAGAGTTTTCTGGGTCTCCTTTGATTGTGAGTTTTTTTTAATTTTTTTTTATTTGTGTTTGGTGTTAATTGGAATTTTCTGAGTGTTGAGTTTTGAATATGTAGGTTGTGATTGAACTTACTTTAGGATTATTGTTTTGTACTTGGGCTGCTTTGACTGTGCCAGGGAAGTTTTTGTGTATCCTCCCAGATTCTGATGAGAACAGGTAAATATTTCTTTGTTTCTCTTTTTATGAAAATTGGATTTTGGTGATTGTGAATTTAAGCTATTGGTTGATTTGATTTTCTTGTTTCTCTGAGATCTTATACATGATGGTAACTCAACATTTTAGTGGTTAGTCCTTGAAATTGTAAAAGTCCGTCAATTTAGTCCTTCAAATTTTCTTAGTAGCAATTTAGTCCCTTAAATTGAACAATGCCAGTCATTTTAATTCCTTTTTCCAAATTTAATATCATAATTTTAAAGGTTCTATGTTTTTCTTGATGCAACAAGAGAGTATTAAAGTCAATATGTAGATCTTTCATTAGCTTTGATGGATGTTTACTAAAGAGATATTTGTGTAGAACACTTAATTGATTGACATTCTTTAGTTTAAGACTTGAGACTAATTTGCTATTTCTTGAATTCGAGGGACTAAATTGCTCGATCTTTCCAATTTCGATAACTGAAATGTTGATTTACCCTGTTTGGATAAACAACTTATTTGCAGCTTATAACATAAACGCTTATCATGATAAACGTCTTATCATGATAAACGTGTATGTATAAGCCTACATAAGCTATTTCTATAACAAAATATATAATTAAATTAAATTGTTTTTGTATATGCTATAAGTTGTTTCCATAACCTATTTTGCAGAACTTATGAAAATAAGCTTAAAAAAACTTATGAAAAATGTCATCAGCTGTTTTTATAAGTTCTCCCAAACAGTATCGCAAAACTTATGGCAGTATATAAGCTCAAATAAGCCAATCCAAACAGGCCCTTACTCTATACTTGACATAAGTTGCTGTTGCCATTTTATGCTTGGTAATGGTATATCAAGGTCAAGTTCAGTTGGTCATTGAATTTGTCTTAGGATTTTATTAGCATAGAGGGCTGAAATAGTTGAGGAATTGAAACTTAAAAGATTTGGAAGTTAAGATGGTTGGAAAAGGAGGTTGATATGAACTGAATTACTTCTAGTCTGAGTTGCTCTTTTTCCTATATACTTAAAATTGACATAGTTCACAAATAGGTTTAAATTCGAGGTGTTAGATTTATTGTTTGGATTAGCTGTGAAACAAGTGAGTTCAGAGTGCAAAATTCGTGGTGATATTTTGACAACATTGAGTGTAACAACCTACCTATGTGACAGGAATAGATTTGGGCAGTGGGAGTGGGAGTGGGATAGTAGGCGAAGATGGGAGTGGGAAAAGCTGACCAAATTGTGAGTAAGGTTTGGTAGTAGAGAAAGCAAACCCCTCAAAGTGCTAGTCATGTCTGTAGATTTCCCCCCAAAGTGCTATCTGTTCTTGATCAAACCCCTTCCCGAGACTGATATCTTCTCCATATAAGCAAGCGATGGAGAAGGGGCTGTAGCTGTTTTTCTTCTATAATATAGTATACTTCCTTTCTCATTCCTTTCCCTTCCGTAAACAAATACTAAGGGTCCGTTTGATGGTCAGGATAAGATAAAGACATGATATGATATAAAGTTGGATAGAGACATGATATGATATAGTTAGGATAAACATATATCTCATTATGTGTTTGATGCACACATGATAACAAATCGGATATGATATATATTACAATTAAATGACAAAATTACCCTTGTGATCAATTACATATTTTAACTTTTTTTCAATTTAATATAATTAAATAACTACACCCAAAACAAAAGCAATTCGCATATCTTCAAAATTAATCGCTGCAGAGGCGTTATTTTATCAACATATTCTTCTATCTTTTGAAGCAAAAGGGATTTCATTTTCAAAAGAACACATATATGTTCAATTTGCTCAATTGATTCAAAAGGTTTGATTTTTTTTTTGTTTAATTGAAAACTGATGTGCTTGAATTAAGGGGAATTGATTTTGAAGCTTCACTGCAATCATCAACTAAAAAATTGAGATCGAACAAAAATAAAAAGGAGGAATCAATAAAAAAGAAAGAAGAGAAATTTATTAAAAAGAGGAATAATTGGAATCTATCAAAAATAAAAATTGAACGAGGAAATTGAATCCAAATTACATCCATTTCACAGATTTCTGGTTTTAAAAATTTAAAAAGAATCAAAGAAAAGAGGATTAGGGTACAAACAAAGGGAGAATTTTTTTTTGAGAATAGCATAATTGTTGGCACAGATGAGTGAGAGGAAGAAGAAGATGAGAGGAAGGTGACGAGGATAGGCAAAGTGAGGGCAAAATAAGGATTTCATTTATCAAACCTGATAGGTTAATTTTAACCCAGCTCAAACTCAGGATAGAAAATACAAAGGAGTGATAGGATAGGATAAGTAAAAGGAATAAATTATCATATCCTATTGGTGCATCAAACGAAAGATTAAAACAGGAAATGATATATCTTTCCTATCCTGACCATCAAACGCACCCTAATAGTACAGTAGCTTATAATTCAAATGCATCCAATAATTATCCTTAGGGATATTAAGCCACTTCTGTTAGATTCTTCATTCATAATTTCATATTCCTGTTGTTAGATACTAGTCAACTGGATTTGATAACTATACTCAATTTGACATTATTTCTCAATAATAAGAGACACAAAATTTTGACTGTTCCTAAGCATGACATGAATATCACCAAGAGTAATTTTTGCACGAGCATGTGGTTGTTAGACACAATCAATTGAAAACTCGAGATGCATTTAAATAATTCTAATAAACGAGGCATAAAAAATCATTCTGATTTTTTTTATCTTGCAGTTTTAATTAGTTATGTCCTATGAGCATTGTGCTCATAAGAGATTTATTCTATTACTAGAGTTCAGAAGACCTAAGCTTCAATGATTTCAATTATTGATCATCTCCACTTCATACTTGTTTATTTCACCAAATCGATATAACAATTTTCTAAACAGGAACAAGATTTTTGTTAGTTGCACTCTCCATTAATATATGGCATGATGTTTAGTATGTGGAAATATGAACAGTGTTTGCACAAAAGCATACTCCCGATACCCTTTTCCACATTCAGACACCATTTTCCAGATACCCTTTTATGCCTATTTTTTTTATTACTGAGTCGTTTGTTTTTACATTTATGAGATTGAGATAAAAAATTGAGCCACCATGTAAGTGGTGTTTATGATAAAACATTGCACTCGAGAAGCTACCATGTAAGTGGTGTTTATGATAAAACATCGCACTCGAGAAAAAGTTAAGAGCAAAGTCCAAGTCCAAAACGTTTCAATTGTTCTCCCCTAACGGCTGTTGCACTCTGTTCATACTAAGATAAAGAACCTCATGATGTAGTAATACTTAGTCCGACTTTACTATCTTTGTGACTTTTTATGGCATTAATTGGATCCCAAATCCTAATCATCACGGTTTGTTACCTTGGATGCAGGATTGTTTCTTTACCCGGCAACTTGAACTTCATGATCTTCAACCATCGAGGCAAAATCTTTCCGGTTGAAATGAATGAGAGGCTGAGACATTGATGACTTTTTCTATAGTTGGATTAAGCACCTTCTTTATATGACGGAGAAAATTATTTTCTGTAACATTGGATAAGTTTTTTTTTTTAGCATTTGATTTCTCTTTTGTAGCTTCATACTTTACATTTTTGTTTTGGGCACCTGTCTGTAATTTTGACAGGATGTTACTACTAGAGCCATTTATTTATGATGAGGTAGCCACAAGCTGACCATACTTATGTGAATGATTTGCTTACACCTTGAATTAACTTTGGGGGCCAATCCATGAAATGGTAATGTGCACAATAAAAGCATTATATACATGAACAAAGTTCCTTGAGCTTGGTTAGGTAATGTGTTGGATACTGGTAATATGCATGTGGCACACAGTGGATGCCCCTCGTGGGTTTTCCATAGACTGTCGCAGAATAAACTCGACACTGCTCTTATAGTATTCTCTGTCAGGCAAAGATGCCATTCTCAAAGAATATTTCTTTTCATGTCTTGCAACCAAAGACTCCATTGAGCTTCTTCCCAATTCTGAACTTGAAATGCACAATAGGCTTAGAGTAAAGAACAATTTTCCCTTCAAAGTTCAAACCCATCATCATCATCACACAAATCAACACAACTTCCAAGTTCCAAGGCATCTCAATTGCAAGAGCAAAGCTCTCAATAACTGAAACATTGTTTAGATTAACAGCACCCGAAAGCTTGTGGGAATTCAAAGAAAGACGTATAGTTATAAAATTTTACTAAACTAATCATTTTCTAAAAAACAGACATTTTGTAAGTGGCGTATGGTAGAAAGAATCAGCGGTTAAAACTAAACTACATCTTCATTGGAAACTGTCAATCTGTCATGGATTATTGTGCACATTGTAAGGGTTATGTGTTTGAGAGAGAACAAGGAGTCATAGATGCGGTCATGGTATTTTTTCCAAGGGGTATAAATAATTTACTTAGGTCGGTGTTGATCATTTTGCACAAAAGTTTTCACAATTTTATGTCAACAGACCTAAAGAGTAAAAAAGTAACATATCTAAAATATCATTTGAGTCGGTTAAAAAAATTATTGAAGAGTATATGTAAGTTAAATTCCATTTTTTAATGCTAAAATCGTATTTTTTTTTTTTTTAAGAAATCAAAATGAAATATATTAACAGCCAGCTATCTTACCAGCACAAGGTGTGCCGAGTAAGAAGCTCAAATATTATAACGAGAGTTCAAACAAGAGGAAAACAAAAATTAAGCACCACCCAAACAAAGCAAAGGTTTTGACACCAATTATGAAACTGATAAGGGAAAGCTGTAAACTTTGCCTTATGCCACCAGAAGGAAAGAATTTTAATATTTTCCAGGAGCTTAAGAGTAGTGTTCTCTTCGCCTCGGAAAATTCTGTTGTTTCTTTCCTTCTAGAGAACCCAAGATGTCGCAAACCAAATCAAAAACATGAAGTTCTTCCTCCCTTTTGCATAACCTGAAGCTGTACTAAATTGAAAAAAAATGCTCTATTAAATTTGTCCGCAGAGTTGTGTAAACTACTAACCAACTCTGAACCTTTTTCCAAATAATTCCAAAAATACCACAATTTAAAAACAAGTGAACATCAGTCTCCAGCACTCGACACTCACCAACACATAATTGTTGATCACACAAAAATCGATACCTTAAATGGGATGTCCTTCCTCCACATAATGTCGTCTGGGATCCAAGTTACATCATGGTTGAGGAGTGCACCATCAGTAAGAGTACGATACACCCCTCTCACTGTATAACCTGTCGAAGGGTGAGGAATCCACGTCCAGACATCATTGATATTCTCCTGCAAAGAAATTGTCAGTAATAAAGTCCTACACTCCTCTACCAACTCTTCCTCCCACGCCCATAACCGCCTTCTCCACTTCCATGCCTCTCCGACACCCAACCCAAAGCATACGTTTGAGCCACAGTTAATAATTTATTCTCTGATAACTCAAACAACCTCGGATAACGAAGCCGAAGAGGCACCTCACCTAACCACCTATCCAACCAAAACAACGTTTCTAATCCGTTTTCAGTTTTAAGGCGAACGTTGTCAACATACCAATTGCCCGACGCTGCCCTTTCACCGTCACGGATCCTTGTCATCTCCCTCCACCAAACATACACCTCTCTACCTCCAGCCTTTATCCGTCCTCCCTCCAAGCCATATCTGGCTGCTAATAATCTAAACCATAAACCTTTTCTATCTGTTATCTGCCGCCAACACCACTTTCCTAGCAACGCCAAATTAAACTCCCTAAGTGTCCTTACCCCCAAACCTCCAACCCCCTTATCCAAACAAGCAATATCCCAGTCTATCCAAGAAATTTTTCTATTATCCTCACTGAAGTAGATAAAATAGTCACAAGGAAGGGGGGGGGGGTTGAATTGTGACCCTTTAAAAATTATCCTGAAACTTAAAAGTAATTCTCAAGTTGTTTACTTGGAATAGTTAAGTTAATATTCTGACTTCAGAACGTTTTGAAGTTCATACACCAAAACTGTTTAATAAAGTAAATGTGTGTTGTGTATACTATAATTAAAGAGTATAGAGAAGAGAGAAAGAACACACAGAGATTTATAGTGGTTCACCTAATGTGGGCTAGTCCACTCCTCACAATCTTGTGAGAGTTTCCACTATGATGTTTGAGATAACCTCTCAAATTCTGCACCTTACAATCTTTGTTCACCTGAACTATTACAACTCTGTATTCTCTAAGCCTCAGTAGGCTTGCACCTTCTTGCTAAGTTAACCACTTAGACTTTTACAACCTTTACTCAAACTAACACTTCAGTACCCTTAAAGCTAGATGGGATTTTGTTTACAATTTGTATGGAGGTTGAATATTTGAGAATCAAACAGAAGAAGAGGAAGAAGAAGTTATCTATAAAAGAGATAACAAAGAGAATTGATTTACACTATAAAGAAGGTAAAAAGAGCCTTCAGTGATGATCAATTTAATTGCAAGAGCTTCAAACAATTTCAGTTGTTTTCTTGTATGCTTTGCAATGGTGCAAGTAATACTGAGCCTCTGATCTCTATTTATAGATTCATTGAGCTCATATAGCCGTTGTAGGATGTCCAATGGTGTTATGCCATGTGTCCTGGGTCCCACAAGCTTTTACTTGAAATTCTAGGTGAACATTCTGATCAAAGATGAACTTCAGAATGTTGTTGTGTTCTTGATGATCTTCATCTGGGTTCATCATGATATTCATCTGGGTTCATCATGTATGAATGAACACATGAATTTCTGGGCATGTCATATGCTTTTCATATGAATTTTTGGGCAATAACCAAAGTACGGGCTTTTCCACATACATCAGAAAGTTACTTTCCCAGATTTGCCTAGGGATTGGTGCAGGAGAGATAAAGTGGATTCTGCATCTTCATGCCCATGCTTTGAGGGATTGTGTGGTCTATGTACTATACTAACTCCCATGCGTGTCTATCTCTGATTGAGCAGGACAAATTTGCTTTGCTTTTGCCTTTTTGCTTTTCACTTACTGTACTGTTCATAAAGTAAGCATGTGCAGAGCTGAACATTCTGACCATCAGAATGTTCCTTTTGTTTCACTTAGGATGATTTGTTAGACTACCATTTGATGTAATCAAATCCTAATAGTGAAACAACAATGAAGAGCAGTGATTTTAACATCTAGGATAATATTCTCTTTTGGAATATTCCTAGTTCTTCAATGTTCATAGTCTTAAATGAATATTGAGTATCTTTAGTCTTAAATGAATATTGAGTATCTTTTTTGACATAATCCTTGTATATACCTTTAATGCTTGATTGATCCATGCAATGTAGTTTTCTGGACATTTAACCATGTCACATGTGCCTTGCATGACCTTGATCAATGTTTTTGAGATTCTTGGCTTGTGTAAGAACAACTTTCTGATCTCTGAGCAACATTCTGACCTCAGTGTTAGATCATGAATTCAAATGTCCTTTGATTTTTTGAATCTTGGTATGATTTAAGCCTTGTTTCTGTCTTAGTAAAACACTTAAGAGCACAAGTTAAATACCAAGGAATTAATCAAAGTCCATTAATCATAATGGTTTATTATCTTTAAAATTAATTAGGGATTTTGCCTCAATACTCACATCCCCCCCCCCCCCAAAAAAAAAAAAAATTAAAAGAGAATCAATAGAAGAGATTATGCCTGAGGAAGCTTTGAAAAAGGAAAGAGCATAGACAGGAAGCGAGGTCAGGACAGTTTTCAGGAGAACAAGACGTCCATCAAACGACAAATATTTACTCTTCCAACTAGACAGGCGGGATTTAATATGGTTCACAACGGGTTCCCAAAAACACTGACACTTTACAATTCAAAACAGTCGCCGATTCCGACAACCTATCTTTATTATTTGAATGTGATATTATTAAAAATAATCGATATTTTGTATTTTTAATTGAAAAAATAATCCACTTACATCATTTATTCTATTATCATATCAAAGGTAAGTTTTATCCTCCGTTTAACTCTTTAATCTTCGTAAAAGAATCTATCAGACCGAGTTCCAACTGATCGGGAGATGATTCCCTCTAATAAATTTTTCTGTAGTTTTCTCATGTGAAAATCTACGCCCTTTAATGCTTTATCTCTCATATGTTTATTAATAGCCCTTTTTAATTTAAATGGTCAAGATTTCACTGGACTCTTCTGTCACTGAAGAAGATTCAGTCCCCAACTGATCTGAATTTTCCATATGTAAGAGCACGGGCGGACCCATATTAGGTCTATGTGGAGCTATAGCTCCACATGCTTTTCCCTGTATTTTTTTCTCTTCATAATAGATGAAACACAGCAGCAGAATACTGAATTTTTACAGTGTATTTCATGCTTGAGTCCCGTAAAATCATTTACAGTTTTTGATGTGAACAAATTATTGAGGATGACTGAGTTTTATCCAAATTATTTTATAGATGTGTCGAAAATGGTGTTACGCACTCAATTTAAGAATTATGTTACAAATGTTTGATCCGACCCAAAATTTGCTAAGTTGAAAGGGCTTTCAGATCTTGGTGCAAAAGTTGTGGAAACAAATAAGTACAACACATTTGTTATCGTTTATAAACTTTTGAAGTTGGCTTTGCTCTTGCCGGTAGCAACTGCAAGTGTTGAACGTGTTTTTTCAGATATGAAAGTTGTGAAGAGTAACCTATGTAACAAAACGGGTGATCAGTGGCTAAATGACCGTCTTGTAACTTATATAGAAAGATATGTTCTTTTAACAATTAGCAATGCTGTCATTTTATCTCATTTTCAACAAATGGATAGGAGACGATTTTCATTGTAATGTATTGCATCATACAATATTATTTCTTATTTTTAATATAGTTTGTATTATTGTTTCTTTAAAATTTTAACTCCGCCCCTGTGTAAGAGTAATTTTTTTTGATAGTGGTTGGGGTTTGAACCCCGGACCTTGCATATTTTATGCATTATCCCAACCAACTGAGTTAAACTCACGAGGACAGAGTAATTGATTGAACCTACGACCATTTTAGTTTTTAATTTTAATTTTTTTTATAGGACTTTTTTTGTTTTGTTTATCGATTTCACTAGAGTAAAAGATGGGAAATATTTCAGCATATCACTAGAGTAAAAAATGCCTAAAAAACAAAACGACGTCGTAAGCGGATATATTATTTAATCTGAGTAGAGGAGGCGTGGTTTACATAGGAGTGGATAAGAGAAGAGTGTGGATAGTTAGTTCTAAGTTGTGCGAGAAGAGAAAGAATGGACAAGTATTTCAGTTCTGCATATCGTGGTGACCCAGGCGTACCCCATGCTGATCCACACCGTTTCGTCAACATTTGGTTCGGGTGCCTTGCCTTCACTGCCTGCAACTGTGTCAATCCCTACTTCTGGCACATCGGTTCCACTTCCTTCAAGTATCTCTCAATCCCATTCATTCTATTCTATTTACTAAACTTATATTTCTGCTCTAATTTTAGGCTTTTCTTTTCAACCTCTTAATTTATTCATATTTATTTAAACAGTTATTTCAGAAATTGAATTCAATCTTATCATATGCATAGTTTTGAGATTTAACATAATTGAGGGTTTTCATTTTCAAAGTATTTTCAAGTTCGCTAATGTAAGGAATTAAATTAAATTTGCCTGCAATTATGAGACTAAATTGATAATTGTCACGAAATTTATCATTGCTCTGTTAGCTCAGTATGACATATTTGTAACTAAAATAAAGCTATTGTGTATGTTTATTGACTTTATTCATATGCAAAAAATAATGATTTTGGAGCTATAAGATTTCAAAGTGCATGCCACACAGTCACTTTATTGTTGATTGTTTATTCCATAAGTTTGATATTAAGGTTCAAGCTTATCCATATCACGGATCTAAATCGATGACTTGCTATGGAGCTATGAAGCACGGATACAGACACGGACACGCTGACACAGCTAACAATTTGAGAAAATCATTAAATTCAGTGTAATTATACGTGTCGGTGTCGTGTCCGTGCTTCATAGCTATGGAGGTTCATTTATAGTGCACAAAATGTAGCTTGTTCGATCATGTACTTGTGTATTGTCTTTCTTCCTGGTTTGTTTTGGTTTGTGTTCATGTAATCTGCTTGTGAGATTTTGTAACTTGACACCATTTCTCCCTAATTGTGATTTTGCTCGGTGATGCTTTCTTCTGCACCAAATCATTTACATCTCATAATGTAACATTCTTTGATGCGCAGCTGGCATGATAGGGTAATGCTTTTTGAGCAGTATCACTGGAGAAAGGCAACGAGAAAGAATCAGCGATATGAGTTCAATGTATGGTATTTTACGTCCCTCTACTACCTCATTTTTCTTCAGAGTTTATTGGAACATAGCTAAAACTATTTTTACCTCTGTGCTTTGCTTAATTATAAAATTGTGTTGTTGCAGTGGAACAAGACTTGGGACAGAGCCCACCGGGATTCATACTACTTCAATTGGCCTTTTTACTTCACTTAGGTCTCTTTTTATTTTTTCTCCCCCTGCTGTGGTTGTATTATCGTTACTTTGGTTGCAAACTTGGAGAAAATTTATGTCCCCCCGCCCCTTCGTTGTTGTACTCTCGAATATGTCATTTTGAATGCGATTTTAAACAATTACAATAATGTTTTTCTTGTTCTATCCAGTGTCCTCATGATTCTATTGGATTACTGATATGTTCTGTGTAGGAAGTACAAAGCGTTTAGATGAAGTAATGACTAAAACAGCAGGATATGCTTTGACTTGTATGTTACCTGGAGCGGAAGGTTGAGATACTCTTACTACCTAAGAGCTAGTTTTTGTCGTTACCCCGGACAATATAATCATAACCATATGCACGCTATCTATATAGACGGCTGAATCTGGTTTTGGGGGAATTATATGCTAGATTATTTTAAACTTTTTAGATGTGTATTTTAACATTGTTTTTGTTCTATTTTCTAATTATAAAAATATCATATTATATTTTCTTCAAAGTACATTTTCGAGTTTTGTAGAAAAATTGGAAAAAGACAACATTTTACTATTTTCTATATCTTTTCAAAATTTCCACTATATTTTTTGTATTCATTTTTGAAAAATCGGAAACTAATGATATTTTTTGTAAAGAAAAGTGATAAGGATAGTTGAAATGATGAGAATATAATTCAAACCTGTAACTTTTCTCCATTTTCTAGATGAATTTGAGTATGTTCTACTTGGACTGGGATTTCTAGTTTTTTTTATTGCCTATGGTGCTAATATTTCCCCGAAGAATGCTGATGATTAGATAAGAACAATAGTCTTCAATTCACTTCACTTCATAGTGGATTAATAAGTGTGTACTACGCACAATCAAACACTCAAGCCCAGAGTGTGGAAGTGTGTAAGAAAAATGAAAGTAAAACACATGAATTTTGAAGTGTTTGTAATATGCAAGTGTTTTAGTTTGCTGAGTCTCGTCAAAGGCAGACACGGGGTTATATCAAATTAGATTGGCAATGCAAACCACAACAACTGATCCAAAAAATTGAAAAAACCCAATTTTTTGGGTCAAAGAATGTATTGGATGTGTTTTCGATCCCATAATGTCAATAAAAAAACACTTATATATGATTTTATAATCATAATGTCAATAAAAAAACACTTATATATGATTTTACAATCATTTCCTTTAAAAATTGATCCTATCCAATTCGCAAACCCCCCTAATACTCAAGTCAGATAACAAGTTTTTTTTCCGGGGAAAATGAAGATGTAGATGTTTATCGTCAGGAAGTACTGTTCCGGACAAGGAAAAATGCATTTTTTTTCACTTCCTGTTGGTGAATTCAAACAAAACCGGGTTTTTTCCTCGTTGTTAACATTATTTCCTGACAGCATCGATTTTTAAGCAAAATGTGGGCAGTCAAGTTTAAAATAGGATAAGAGCCCAACTTTTGATGAGCCAATGAACCAATCTCAAAACCCAAAAAGAAACTAATAAAACGAACCATAACAAACAAGTTTCCAAAAAGGGAAGGACAATGATGGCACATTATCCTCTTCATCATCTTCTTCACAATCCATCATCATTCATATCTCTAACATTCCCACAACACTTACCTCGTCTTCAAACATTATCACTACCAAAAACGCTGCCGTGTCACCTCTCTTCATCACACAACAACAAATGCAGTTCCTCCAATCCTATCATTTCCTCACTCACCAAAATTCACTCCAAATCTTTACATTTTGCTCTATCTGGAGCCCTCTCACTTTCCTTATTATTCGGAGGTATTACTCATTATTCAAACTTGACTCTTTTTATTTATTTATTTACTTTCTATGCTGCAAAATATTGAAAATTCTTGAATTTTGTAGGAGCTGAAATTGCTGAGGCTGCTACTAAAGCTGGTGTTAACAAGCCAGAATTGCTTCCTAAAGAATTTAGTACAGTCATTGATGTTGCTGGATTCCTCTCCGACGGACAGGTATTACATATTAGAGTCATGTTTGGATAAACAACTTAATGAAGTGCTTATAGTATACTTTCTTATCATATAGGTGATTATGTATAATCTATTTCTCTGAGAAAAGCTAAACTAAAGTCAAACTGTTTTTATGTAAGCTACAAGTTATTTTCATAAAACCTTATGGCAATAAGCTAAAAACACTTTATGAATATGTCATAAGCTGTTTCCTAAGCTTTTCCTAACAGTCTCATAATTGCTTATGTCAAAGAATAAACTCAAATAAAATCCAAACAAGCCCTATATATATATAGTACATATGTCTTTCGAAATTCAGGATGTAGTAAGGATAGAAATGATTTCAAATTACATTGTGATCTTTAGTATAGAATAAGATAGAGACCTCCAAAACCCTCATATTTCTGTGATTCTGTCTCATTTGCCGACCGCAATTTAAAACTATCTGATGCTTCTATTTTATTGTGTGTGTACTTATTAATTAATGCTAATGATATTGGTTTTAAATAAAGGCTTGTGACCGTAATCCGAGCATAATAGTTTCTGATGCTGTCAAAACCGCAACGTCATTGCGATTGCAGCAGCATTTGCTATTCTTCATAGTATCAAGGATCATGATGTGACTACAACCGTTGCCGCAGCCTCTATTTAAAATCAAGCTAATGATTGCTACTCTTGAAAGAATATTAACGATGTTAAGTTGATCATTCATGTTCAGGAGAAGAGACTAGCACAAGAGATTGATGCTCTTGAAAAAGATACTGGATTCAAGTTAAGAGTTTTGGCCCAAAACTATCCCGATACTCCAGGTTTATGATCATGATCTTCACACAGTTTAAGGTTTCAGATGTTGAGGTTATTAATTAATGAAACTTGGAAACTGAAATAAGTGTATTATTATAATGCAGGTTTGGCTGTCAAAGATTTCTGGCAGGTAGATGACAGTACCGTTGTCTTTGTTGCTGATCCCACATTTGGTAAAGAATCTACGAGACTACGTTCATGTTTGATTACACTTTTAGGTTGTTTTTGTGTTTATGAGTAAAATTGGTTTTGTTACCAGAATGAAGTTTAACTTGAAGTTGAAATTTATTTTTTTTACCTCCAAATGTGGTTCTTAGCCTTAAATTTACAGTTCAACTAATTTTTATGCAAATGCATCTAAACATAAATCATCTAACGTTCAACTCACTTTTGGTTGAAATCAATTTAGTCGTAATCAATTTTTTGCTTAGAAGCAAGCACAAACTTCACACCTTTCTGTTACTGTTGTTCTTCCTCTTTGTTATTTTGGCTTCTTTCTTCTTGATGGATCTACCAATATATGTAATATTAAGGAGTTTTTTTGTTGACCAGGCAATATATTGAATTTCAATGTTGGTGCTACTGTTGATTTGGACATTCCACGTAGTTTCTGGAGTCGCTTGGCAGGCAAATACGGGAACATTTTCTATTGGAGGGAGAAGGTAAGCTCGGCTTTTTTGGTCTCTCGTTCCTCTAAAGCTAGCAACTTATTTTAGAGCACACAACAAACAATATCAATGGTTGATAAACAAATTGACAGTTGATTTTATATGCTCATACATATCAAATTACGGATGATTGAAATATCAATATTTAGTTTTCTCACTTCACACTCTATTCACTTCAGACGAAGGAGTTAAATCCTGCATTTTAATGTGTCTATTCTTTTATTGGTTTGATGTGTTAATCATAATGATCTGATAATGGTTTAATACCAAACGAAACAGGGTGAAGATGCATCTATTGAGTCAGCAGTTATGGCAATTTCTAGTTGCTTGAGAGAACCAGTTGGGGCTAATAATTGTTCTGAGGTGAAATAGAACTGAACATAACGTATAAAGGACGGTACATTAATTTCATATTTTTAATTATATTATGCAGAATTTAAGGATCTTGTGTACTTCTATGTTAGTAATACATATTACGGGGCCATGATGCAATGTATTTTAATTTCTTTGTATAAATAGAAGATGTAAGAAATTGTACATCAATATAATTTGTTAATAAACAAACGATAGCGTCTTAGTGTATGAAATTTGCTGTTTAAACTGTCAGTGTATTCATCTTAAGCTAGGGGAGCACTTGAAAGTCATCCTTAGTGTTTCCTTACTCATTGGATGTATCAAGTAAAACACAATGATGCAACTTGTCCTACTGACTTTTTTTCTATATCCTGTTGAAAGTATATATATATATCACTGTTTTTGATGTCGTGCTCTTTGTTCATGAAAAAAGTGAATACATGAACAAATCATTAGTTGATGTACACACATTAAATTATAAGTGGTACTTGTGATCATTGCATAGACGGTAGAGCCATTAGATCGGAATACAAGTTGATTTTGGATTCAAATATAACGGTTCTACACCCCGCTGCATCGTGCAGCGACTGTAGAGGCTCCAAATCCTATCACACAGTTCATTCTCTCCAACTCTATACAACAAAAGTATATCTCCCAACAAAGATCCTCTCCCATAGTGCAGCCCACATGCAACAATAAAATGAGTCTGGAGAGAGAAAATAAGAGAAAAAGATGAAATGACATATTTTTGTTATGGAGAGAGTGAACTATGAGAGAAGATTCAGAACCATTAGAAGGAAAAAGGATCTTCTCCCATAATGCAACTCCATGCAACAATAAAAACAAGTATAGGGATATCAAGAAAATGATGAAAAGATGAATACAGAGAAGAAAGTTTAGAGAGAGATAGGTGGAAGTAGTGGAATTGTCAGAAGTCTGGTTAAAGTCAAACTCTCCTAGAAAAACTCGTACTCTTGCTGGAAAGGAAAAGTCATTTTTTGCAAGTTTCCTGCTACCAATAGGCATGAATTCCAGTTCGCTGGAAAACATGTGGTGGACTATAATCAAACTATGCTACTTGTTCAAAGTGATTTATAGTAAGGTGTTTGACCTTGAGAAATTTCTAGGATTGCAAAGAGAAGTGTTACTCAGTGTGAGCTTGAGATGTATTTTCCCCGTACATTCTTTGGTATAACGATTCATCTAACTGTTCAAGTTGAGATCATCTTCATACGAAGAAATACTTTTGAAGAGATAAAGACATAAATAAGAGTTAGATATAATCCATGTTAAAAATTAATTTTAAAAATGAGTCATTATTCCAAATGTGATTAGATAGACACAGTTATGCAGGCTAGCTTATATCAATGTGTCCGGTTTAGCGTTTTATTAAGATATTTAAGGGGTATGCTAGGAATCAAATAATCAAAAGTGTTGAGTACAATAGTCTCTATAATGTCGATTGATTCAACTGGACTTTGAAGTTCTCTGTACTCACGAAATAACAACTATTTCTTAGTATTATTGATGTAAAGAGAGTACAATGAATCATGATGTATATATTATATATGATCATGTACAACTTCAAGTGGCAGCAAAAGGCTTAATCAATTATAACTATTATAATTATATCATAGGAAGTTAGGAACATCTAGCTATCTATAATGTACTTGTATCTTTGTTGCATCTTTGTTTAGTGCTCTTTGCTCTACGCTGCTCATAGTAATCTCTGACCATCTAGAATGTTTTGTAATTCTTGAGGCCTACAAGGGACAGCAATAGCTCCTTTCTGTATGAAACCATACTCTTCCTGAGCTTGACCTAGTAATCCCAAAAACTCAGGATCACTTAAGTACTCCAACCCAATAATAAACTTTTTGGTTTCTCCATCTTTCATTGCAATAACAGCAAAGTATCCTTCCCTAACATCTTCTGGTACCAACTCTTCACTGAAATCATGTCTTTTGTGTACAAAGTGTGAAATGCCCTTTTGTATCTTCCCAACAAAAGAAAAAACCATCTTAGTGATTACTGTTGATAAAATTAGGTGTCTTTGTGAAATTGAAAATTTCTAAATTTTTGAGCTTGGAAAATCTACACACTAAGGATGTGTATTTATACTGAGAAAAATCTGCTGATTAATTATGAATGTGTAGTTTCCGTGTGGTTGAAGAAGCCATAGACATGACAATATGGAATTCATTGACATTGTTATCTAAATTATTGATTGATAAGTCAATTTTTTCCTTTCCCATACGCGCTAAGCTGCTTGTATCTTTAGAGGGATGGCAGGATCTTGTTGTCCCTACTGTAGTACTGTTACTGTATAGTCATGCAAATAATAATATCCAAGAGTGTGGTCATTGTGCTTGTGTTGAATGGAAGATGCCTTAGCAGCCACGCGTATATATTTTTAGAGTCATTTTGATCTTTGAATGTGTTGAGCACCGTTACTATAGTCATTAAATTTATCAAAATTATAGAAACATGCTCAATGCAACTTTCTTTAATGAGTTTAGACCTCGAATGTGTCCTTTAATGAGTTTGGCTGGTCCTCCAACATGTCTTTAGTTAGTTAGTTTTTTTTTTTTAAGATAATTATTGTTTGTGAATAAGGAGTCTCCTAGTTGTCTTTTTTTTTTTTTTTTTTT
>Ga0228710_1003862_pt1 | contig 23778 bp, 11 predicted proteins | sample MedpolnodulmetaG_FD_177995 | JGI IMG/M metagenome (GOLD analysis project Ga0228710, IMG submission 177995) | Root nodule microbial communities from Medicago polymorpha collected in Santa Monica, California, United States - pink nodules | ecosystem: Host-associated > Plants > Roots > Nodule...
GCAGCTGTTACGCTTGGTTGATGTCTCTGACCCCAAGCGAAATAGCCCTATCTCTTCTCGTTTTACTTTTATGTCGAATAGAACAATAGTTTTACACAAACAAACAATTTATACCCAAACACTTAATGTGATGAACATTGTGAAAATGCTTATGAAATACGCAACTCCCTGCTGAAACGATCCTATTATACTTACGTGTAAATAGTTTTATGACATGTAAAAATCTTACATCAGGCTCTGAAGAGGATATTGATCATATGTTTTTTCGACTTGTGGCTATTTTGGCCAAATTTGGTATGAAATTTATAATTGGCTTGGATTGGTTTCAGCTCATGTAAATGATCATATTATCCAATTCCGATCATTGGGTGTCTTCTCAAAAAATATTTGTTCTGCTTTTTATTTAACTAGACCTACACCCGTGCGATGCACGGGTTGGATTTGATGTAATACCTAATACTATGTCGTGATTCACTATTTATGAAAATGTTAATGATGTTGTTTATATTGAACTTATAGTCGGAGAGAAACATAAACAACCAAAAACATTTAAAATTTAAACGTAGATACAAATTATTACACATTTCTAAAAAAATCTTTGTAAACCACATTTGATGCAACGATATCATCTTCACCATCTTCATTGGTTATCAATATCTTCAAACCTTTTCTTGAGAATCACTCTTGAAATTGCAACATATATTGACCATATGAGAATATTGGTGTTGGAAGATATACTCCGACATGTTTAAGTGATTTGATGTAGTATCAAAAGTAAGTATATTTGTATATCGTCTCCACAGGGACTAGCGCGATATTCAAGCTGTTCAACAATCAATATTGTTCTAAACTTATGGTTCAAATGGTTGATTGATTAAAAACTAATCTAAATTGGAATATAGCAATAAAATTGAGACGAGGTCGGGCAATTCGCGCCTGTGGTTAGAGTCGTTGATCAAGCATTAAATAGTGCATTCTAATGATCGCTTAAACGGATTCTAGCTTTACTCGATATTATCACATATCACTCAACAACATCATTCGTGTCCAAATATTCATGTCTAATGGATCATTTAAATGTCGATTTCCCAAACTATTAAACGATCCAATAGTCGATTGCATCGTTGTATTGTCGATTTCCCGAACTATTAAACGATAAAAAAGCTTTGAGTTCCAATATTCAAAGTGATTATCAAAACCTAAATTCCATGTCTAGAATTAAAGCTTTGTTAGATTATTATTCTAACCCTAGATTCAAAAGCATCTTTCAACATCATTTCAAATCATAAATATAATATTAAACACAAGAATAAAATCAACATCAAGTAAAATATTGCTAGAATCATATATTTAAGTATCAAAAAGAGTACATATTAACTTGATCAAGTATCTCTAACCCCAAAGGATAGATTTAGCTACTTACTTTCATAGCAGCCTTGCAAAAATGGAAGAAAAGATGAAGATTCATGACAAGATTCATGATTTCCCTACAAATCTTGGAAAGAATCCACTTCTAACACTCTTGCTTCATGTTGTTCTCTCTAGAAATGCCCTCTCTCTCTCTCTCTAAAAATCGGAAAAATAGCAAAAAGAATGAAGAAGATCCTCCAAAAATGAGAGAAAAGCTATTTATATGGATGAAGCTGTCAATGCACGCTTGAGCTTGCGAGAGGACGCTTAAGCGTGCGGCTCGAAAATCTTCTGTTGGCCATTGAAAAGCTGCTATGTGTGCCTTATCCACTGCAGATGAAGGACTACGCTTAAGCGTGCTGGAAGCATGGAAGGGCTCAAACTACTGGAACGTGCACACTTAAACGTGCGGGAGGTTGCTTAAGCGTGCAGACTTTGGTTCATGAGCTTCTTTCCTGATCCTTGCTTGTATTTTCCTGCACAAAAAGGGCTGAGTAAGGCATACAAAGCATAAATGGCATTAATGCACATAATTGAAGTTTTTCCATCAATAACTTGTAAAACAAATCACCAAAATGCCTAAACTAACACATGAATAAGATCACTTTTGAACACTTATCATGATTGTCCTTGTCTCTTATTAATGATCTTTGCAACCTTGATTTCCATTGAAAACTTTTCCTTGACATCTCAGTTTTGTCTCCTTATCTTCCACATATCACTTTATCATGATTCAGTTTCTCTCTGATTTATTTTTCTTTCCTTTTTTTTCCTCTTTCCCATCTTTCTTTCTCCATTCCATTTCTTGATCATTTGTTTTTCTCCCACTCTTCATCCATTATTTTTCATTTCTACACATCTCCAAATATTTGTTCTTAGAGAGTTAAGATTTGAGGATTTTTTTAGGCTTAACTGCACTTTTAGACCCCCTATTAAAAAAGTTACAATTTTGGCCCCTTTCGTCCCAAAATTGCTGAGAAGATGCCACGTGTCCCAAAAAAGGGGCCAAAATTGCAACTTTTTGAGAAGATAAGGGGTCAAAAGATCATATTTCCCTTATGTTAGGGGATCTAAAGAGCATATTTCCCTTAACATGGGGGGTCACTTTTGTCATTTTTTTTCATAGGGGGCCAAAATCGCAACTTTTTAAAACTTAAGGGGTGAAAAATGCACTTTAGCCTTTTTTTTATTTATTTCATTGGTTTGTTTCTCACCCATCTTTATTTTCAAATTAGAGGCACATTATGATCAATAAAATATTTTGTTAGTGGGATAATTAGATATATGCATGAATGAGATAATTGATCTCACTGTGCGTTAATATCATATGTCCTTGGTAAAATTAAGTCATTTTAGGTAAAAAAATAAATAATATCTACTAAAATTCTCGTGCATTGACATTAGAATACTAAATGAATTGAAAGTTAAATTGATTGGAAGTGAAATAGACACCGAAAGCAAATTAACTTCTGCTTGCACGGATCTTTTAGAGCTTTGTATATAACTATGAAATTGACTATATTCTTACTTTTAAAGTTATATTCAGTATTATGTAATCATACTAACTCAAAAAACAACAAAACAAAAGATGGACTGCAATAAAAAAGACAAATCAAAGAACAAATATATACAAAAGTCTACACCAAAAAATCAGTCTTAACCACAAAGGTTGTTAAATCTATAAAAATGAAATGAAAAAGAAACTGCTATGTGGTAATCGAAATAAAAAAAATAATTATGAAAAGGAACGATTATGTGGTAATCGAAAGAAAAAATAATAATAAAAGGAACCGTTATGTGGTAATTGAAAGAAAAAATTATAATGAAAAGGAACTGCTATAAAAAAAGGAATTGCAATGACGTTAGTGACTTAAAAAAAATAAATTTTTCATGTGCTACCAGATTCAATTCCTTGCAGAATTTATTTTTCATAAAAATTAATTAGGCCTGCCAAAAAGGGTGGGGTTATGGTTATTAGGTTCAATTGCATGATGGTGAGAAATAATTTAGGGATTGTGAGATTGAAAGAAATAGGACCCAAGATTTGTGTTGAATGCATAACATTGAAGCAAACACAAGTCATCAAAATCATTAGTGCCTTGGCAGTAATAGTTGTGAAATGGGAGCACGAAGTACCTTTAAACAAACACAAGTCATCAAAATCATTAGTGCCTTGGTGGTAATAGTTGTGAAATGGGAGCACGAGGTACCTGGTTTGATCTCCAGTAGGATTTTTTTCATAAAAAATGGGGAAAAAAGTAGGGTTTAGGGTATGATTCTTAGTAGGATTTATATATATATATATATAGATATTGCTTTCTTGCGTTTGGATTATTTGACGTGACATGAATGTTAGAGTTTTTCAACAAAATGGGAGTTCTATCAATCAGCTTATCAATAAAATTAAGCTCCAATCATTTTGGTGTTTGAAGGCAAATCATCCTAATTTTGCTTACAAATACCACATGCGGTGGCTTAACCCCCTTTTATGTTTGGGAGTTCTTGTTTATTTCATTTAGCTTATGTATTCTTTTTGTATTAAGCGTGTCTTCTTTGTGGCTATGTCGCTTACATTATCTATGGTAATCAGATGTAACAAATATTTTTCTTTCTTAGTTTTTCTTTGACACATCTTATGCTAGAGACTAAGTTATAATGCTCTAAAAAAATGTTTTTGTTATAATATTACGCTTTTTTTTAAAAAAAAGTATCATACTACTAATATGATATTATTAATGCAGAATTATTGAACTACTAATTTTTTTTAAAAAAGAAAAGTGTAAAGAAAACTTATATTATCTATTCCATGTGAATTCGGTCTACTCTATACATATATATTTATTGAACAAGGATAAGTGCCATCAAACTAATTCCTATTTTTTAAGTCAATCTCAAATAAGTCTTAATTTTTATTAATATTTTAAATTAGTCTTTGTTAAAAGTTTTTCAATTATGTTATGTCTTTATGTTTTTGTCACATAATGAAAGACTTGGCTGAAACTTTTTTGAGGAATTGACGAGAAACTTTTGACAAAGAAAAGATTAGTTTAAAATATTAATAGAGTAGATGACTTGTTTAGGGACATGCATTATTATATGCAGGGGCCGAAGTTCAAACCCTAGACACTTCACTTTGAAAAAAAATTAATTTTAGCCACTAAACTATTTGAAATAAATGACCAATTTAAGTGTGACTTACAAGGACATGGCCTTCTTTATTCAACAATTTATCTATTTGAGGGTCAAGGCAGATAAAAAAACATAAATGTCATAGTGACTTTTGTAAAAAATAAAATAAAATGTCACAGTGAGTGTATTTGCCATTTGATGTCTTTCACGAAGACACGACATCACACATGCAACACCCAAACTGAGGAACAAAACAATCTTTGCATTTTGCATCCTTCACATTCACATTTTCATCACCTCTTCAGTTCAGATCAGATCCACAAAATATTCACACCGATTATACTATAGGTAATCAACTATCAAAATCAAGCTTCAATTTTGTTCCTTTTTAATCAATGTTTGGTGGGTTTTTTCTGTTTTCAAATGTTTGTTATGATTTCACTTTTTCGGTGGACCCATTATCATGCTGTTCAGTGTTCAATTTAACTTTCCGTGAGTTTCAAGGCTTCCACACTTTTAGTTTATAATCAGTTTACGTTTTGTATCAAATTAGTGTTTGGTGGGAAAAAGTTTCATTTTTTAACAAATTTTTTCTTCTATAAAATGGTGCTTTGATCATGGATTATTTGTAACATAATTGGGATTAAGGGTTTTTTATTGGTCTTTTGTAAAGTTTCATTTTCAGGTAATTGTTCTATTTGCATAGATTTGAAACTGTGTGATTTTGTTTGTAACGTTTTGGTAACTGATAGTTTATGTGTGTGAGAATTGACTGTTTTGTAAATTTGTTCAGTTATTGAATTTTGAAGATTTTGACGATGGCGGCGAATTTGACTAATGGAGATCAACATAATGGAGATCAGCAGACAACAACAAAGCAACCTCCCCTGCCATCTCCGTTGCGATTTTCCAAATTCTTTCAGGTGAATTGCTGCATGGTTGCATTTATTCGCGCCGTTTTGTCATTTTGATTGTTTCTTGAATCATGTTTTGCCAAATTCGTGTCATTTTTATTGTGTGTGTTTGGTGCATTGTTTTATTTTGACACTGATAATGTTGAATTTGATTCTGACATGTAAAGCATAAATTGTGCATCAGATAATTACTTAGTTGTGCCTGTGAGCTTCCTCTCTTGCCTTTAAGAATGGATCTTTAGTTTTTTTTTCTTCCTGATGTGCCTATTGGTTTGTAGTCATTGCATGCTATCATTTAGTAATTCAGGGAAGGGTATCAGATTTAACCCCGAAATGTGTTGGTGAATTATGTACTTTAGTGAGAGGATCCATTCACATGCATAAGACATAACGTCGTATTATCTCACAATCGAAAAGTTTGTGATTACCAGAGCATTGCTGTGGCCGGGATCATTCATTGTAGTAGTTATTTCTTATTCATGGATTCTTAGTCATGGTTTTTTCATTTCATTCTTGAACCAGTCCAATATGAGAATTTTGGTGACCGGAGGAGCTGGTTTTATTGGTTCTCACCTTGTTGACAGATTGATGGAAAATGAGAAAAACGAGGTTTGCATGGCTTATTTCTTTGTGTATTTAGTATTCAAGTTTACTAGCTTTGACAAAGTTTCGGTACAACATAACACTATGTTTGTCTGTTCAGGTAATTGTAGCTGATAATTACTTCACTGGATGTAAAGACAACCTTAAAAAATGGATTGGTCATCCGAGATTTGAGCTAATTCGTCACGGTATAATTTCATCAGTTTTTCTATCACAATCATCTCCAGCCTGACTCTATTATTGCATATAAGAATTTGAAATTGATGTTTAGATTTGTGTCCTATGGTAGTACATTCGTTGTATTTAGGGTGTCAAATATAGCTTGTTAGTGGTCTTAAAAACAATGAAACCTGCGACAGAAGCATGTTGGTTATAAATTAAGATATTAAACTGACTGCAAATCACTTACCATTTTAAATCAGCTGGCCCTTTGATATTGTACTCGTACAACACGAATGACGATGCTCCTGCATGAGCCCTTTGATATTGTGTTGTGTTTCCCATTGTCTTTCATTTTTTTAATAAACTATAGAACTCAACATTCATTTCTGTTTTTTTTTCCTGAGCAGATGTGACAGAGACACTGTTGGTCGAGGTCGATCGGATCTACCATCTTGCCTGCCCTGCTTCTCCAATTTTCTACAAATACAATCCTGTAAAGGTAGGATTTTTATAGTCTTTATACATGATCCTATGAACTGTCTAAAAGGCTTTATTTCCTCTGTAGCACCGACACTTTTGATGGAAGGCATGTCCAGTGTCTAACGCATTTCGGTGTCGGGCACCCACATGACACTGACACATGTGTTTACGTTCAACTAATTAATTTTTTCAAATATTTACTGATGTCAGCGTTTCCGGTATCCGTGACTGTGTCAGTGCTTCATGGTTCATTGCTTGTTACCTATAACATTTACAAAAGCATCTCACAGAACCCTTTCTTTGTCTCCCCCTTAAATTTATGTACTCCCTCCGTTTCAAAAAGAGTGTCATTTTAGCAAAATAAAATTGTTTCAAAATGAATGTCGTTCTCACTTTTCAATGCACTATTTTTTACTTTTTCCCAATAGTACCCCTTAATTATTACTATGCGCACTACTTCCAAAGTACCACATTTTACTTTAATTTATAATGATGAGAAATGCACCAATAGTTAACAAGGCTATTTTAGTAAAAGCGTCATTTCTATAGACAACATTATTGCATTTCTTAATATGTGTGTAACAACCTCAAACGACACTCATTTTGAAACGGAGGGAGTACGAGTTTTATCATCATCATAATCATCATCATTATTAATATTATTATGCCCGGTAACTTGGATTATGTACATTTGTTGATTGATCTATCTGTCTAATGGACCTTTCAAATTATCTAACATTTAAAGGAATAACTTTACAGACAATAAAGACTAATGTAATTGGAACACTGAACATGCTTGGGCTTGCAAAGCGAGTTGGAGCAAGGTTGGCAATTTTTTCTTTTCTTCTTTTAAATATTTTGTCGATAATCAAACTGCTAGTGTCAGTTGGTTTTACGAAATCTTAATTTTTGTAGGATTTTGCTTACATCTACTTCAGAAGTATATGGAGACCCTCTTATCCATCCACAACCAGAAACTTACTGGGGAAATGTCAATCCTATTGGTACATACTTATCCTCAATCCAAACTTGTTTTATGGCATGCCAAACCGGATAGTCTAATTTAGTGGTTTATTTTTGGTTAACTGGTTAAGTGGATTTACATTATCATTTAGTTTTTATAATTCAAAGCAATGTGTCTTTTTCAAAAACATTTTTTAATGGACAAACCATTTTCTCAGTTACGTACAAAGTTAAACATTTGAATATATGTTCTCTTTGAATTATATTTTTAAAATAAGACCCCCACACCCATATATTTCCAAACTGTAGCAAAGAATGTTAAATTTTTAAGATATGTCATTTCTTTTGAAGTTTTAGTATCTTGAATCTTGATGACTGAGGCTTTTGCCACTTGCTTTGGGTTACTTTATATTAACAGTCCCCTTCAGACAAATGATCATGTTTTGCAACCCATGGCCTCAAAGATTTAGTGTAATTTAAGAATTTTTCACAACAGGAGTTCGGAGTTGCTATGATGAGGGCAAGCGTGTGGCAGAAACTTTGATGTTTGATTATCATAGGCAGCATGGATTAGGTAATGTTATGCCATGTTTTCTTCACCAAACAAGTAACTCCTCATTGATAGGGGATATTGCCAATTCATTTTTTTTCATCTTTTGTTAACTGAATAATATTTTCACAGAAATACGCATTGCTAGAATCTTCAACACATATGGACCACGCATGAATATCGATGATGGGCGTGTTGTCAGCAACTTTATTGCTCAAGCAATTCGGTAAGTCCTTAAATAATGTTTTGATCTGGTTGACTAAAATAATTTCTATGAGAAAACTTCGTAACAGATGTACTGTTAACTCTTATGAAAAGAAAATATATACTGTAAACACGGTCTTTATAAACAACAGATATATTTACTCGAATAGCTAGTTGTTTATCTGTTAAATTACGAGTCATTGATCTGAATACCTTGATTTAGTAGACTAGTCACAATTTCTTTTGCACTATTTTGAAACTGGATTCTTAACTGTTACTTGTTCTTGTGTGTTGCAGTGGTGAGCCCTTAACAGTCCAACTTCCAGGAACACAAACTCGCAGTTTCTGCTATGTCTCTGACATGGTATATATGAAGTGTTGCTCATCGTGTTTTGCTTTTAGAGTTACACATCAATGCTGATCTATGGTTGTTATATTTTTAATATGTATTAGGTTGATGGCCTAATTCGCCTCATGGAAGGAGAAAACACTGGTCCAATCAACATTGGGAACCCAGGTTTCTTTACAATACTTATACTAGTGATACTTATGTTCAGTGCACACTTTTTTTCTTCTTCTGTTGTACTTGTTTGAATTGATTATTCATATTATTCTTTCAGGCGAGTTTACTATGACTGAACTTGCTGAGAATGTGAAGGAGGTCAGTTACAAACCATTTTAGTTCTTTTGGAATGTCAAATACGTCTCTTTATCTGAGTATTGTTATATTCCTGATGCTATATTTAAGCTTAAACCTCTGAATAATGGAAAACGTAACATTTGAATATCAATGTGTAGGTCTTATATTTTGCGAGGAATTGTATATTATATGCATTTTACTAACTACATGTAACTTAACTTTGTGATTTAATAATGAAGATTTAGGTGAAATATTTGAAGTTAGTTAATAGTTTGTCGATGGTTTTGCAGCTTATTAATCCAGCTGTGGAGATAAAGATGGTAGAGAACACCCCTGATGATCCTCGGCAAAGAAAACCCGACATAACAAAAGCAACAGAATTGCTTGGATGGGAACCAAAGGTCAAGTTGCGGGATGGCCTTCCTCTTATGGAAGATGATTTCCGTCTAAGGCTTGGGGTTCCTAGAAAGAACTAAATAAAGTTGGTTTTGCACTTTCACCTCATATCATGATGGATATTTTGATATTTTGATAATACGAGACGTGGTTGTCACTATTAGATATTTCACATTGAGCATTGTGGTAAGGAAGGTTGGAGGTTGCTTGAAGTTTGTTGCATCGTTTTTTTTACCTTCTTTTTTTTATTTACTATTGGTCATGTAATGGCGGAGAGCAATGGATAAAAAATGTGTAGGACCAAGAAGGGTCACTTGGCCATGTTATGTAATTGATACAATATGAGTGTTTTCTCTTATTTTTCTATCCAATTTCTCCTATTGGAAATGTTACAATTGAGTTGAAATTTCTTATTATAGCAGTGATTCGAAATCTCTTTTGTGCTTGTTTGGAAATTGGAATATTGAAAACCTTGCAATCAATTGAAGCTCCAAGGGATATCTTCCTGTGGTGGTTGCTATGTGTAGGTCCATAGTAATGCTATTCCAAACATGCAATTTATCTTTCTTTGTATACTATGCGTTAGGTTAGTGAGTAAAGTAAATAAGTGATGATCCTCGCACAAAGAAATGGTTGGATCATTCAGTTCCCAACTTTAGATTGTTAGGTTCACTTTTACAAAAAGTTTTGCATGTAATGGAACGGCAGCTTCACAATTCTAGCATGTGAGTAAGAAAATGGGTATCTTTAGATTCATTTTTTTGAGGGGTTTTTTTTTTTTTGAGTTTATCTACCCATATAAATATACTTATCGTATTGTTTGAGGAGATTTATCAAAAACAACTTATGACATCTTCATAAGATCTACGAGACAACGTATAAAAAAACTTGTAGCTTATAAGAAAATAATTTGACTTTAATTTAGTTTTTGTTATATCGATAGTTGCTTATAGGAAAATAATTTGCCTTTAAATTAGTTTTTGTTATATCAAAAGTTTACACAAATACTTATATGATAAATATTTATGCTAAATTAAGTTGTGTATAAGGCCGTAGTGGTTATTATAAAAAAAAAATAAGGCCGTAGTGTTACTTTAAAGCGAAATTGCAAATTAATTGAGAGTTGTCTTTTTTAGTTTTCAATTTGTCTTATATTATTGTGAAGACTTTGTATTTTCTTTTATTTAATCTAGCCTCTTTTATTCTTCCTCTCCTCTTTTATTCTCTTGCTAGCAAAATACCCATCTATTTCCACGGGTCCGTTGATTTTTATTTGATAGTTAAGGTTGATAAGTAGAAAATATAGCTTTTAGAAATTCGTTAAAAAATCTCTAAAAAAAAAAAAAAAATTCGTTATAAGATCTTGTCAAAAAAAAAAATCGTTATAAGATATAACTGAAGTTCATCTAAAAAAATGTAATTGAAGTTATATTGCACTTTCGTGTAAACCTTATTAAATCAGTAAACGTGTTTTATCAAAGCTTTTGTCTCACATATGTTTTTATAACAAATTATAATTTGTATATTATATTATAATTATTCACATTTCTTTTTGAAGGAAATTATTCACATTTGTATTTAGAAGGTATAAAATAATTAATAAAATTTACTTACTGATCAATTGCAATATCAATGACAATTATTTGTGTCATGTTTCTTATATATTTATCGGTAACAAATATTTATCCAATATTTTTATGTGACAATTACAAATTTTTATCCAACTATTTTTTGTATCAATGACAAATATGTCCCGTATTTTCTATATTTATCAATAACCACTATGGGTCCCATCTGATCTTTTTTATATTTATTACTGACAAATAATTCTATCATTTTTTATGTATTCAAATATTTGTCTCGTGTTTTTTTATAATTTTATGTGACAAAAATTTATGTTGTATTGTTTATGTATCAGTGACAAACATTTCTCTCGTATTTTTCACATAAGAGTAAAATAAATTAGAGTAAAAAGGACTGGAGAATACATGAAAAAAATAGTGAAAAAGAAGTTAGAAAAAGAGAGAGAATATAAAAAAGATAAATTGTATTTTTAATAAAAATATATATATAAACAGCAAAATGAGAAAAATAAAATAGACCGCAAGAGAGATAAAAAGATGAGAGAAAGAGAAGAGGTGAGGTAGAGGAAATAAAATATGAATCGGGTTACTTATCAAATTCAAAAAGTGCGGAGAATTCAAATACGATAATATATGCAAGGTTCGGGGTTCGAAGCCCGGACACCACCAAAAAAAGGTTAATTAATTTGAGTTAGAATTCACTTTGCATGTTATTTTCTTAAATATAATTTATTATTTTTAGATCTATATATACTTATTCTCTTCTTATCTATGGATCCATATCGTTAACATATTATTTATTCAAATTTTATGAAGAAAATAAAAATTATTGTAGATAATCATATTCACGACATCGTCGGGCACTGTTTATGTATGAAATCATGTTATTTAACTCACTATGCTCAACCCCGTTAATATTTAATATAAGTGTTTCCAACACTTATATTAACTAACATAGTAATTACCTAAAATCATTGCCTCAAAAAATTGCTTTAAAAAATCTATTTGTTAGATTAGTCTATTCCGCTCACCATATATTTGATATATTTGAAAAAGAATTTGAAGAAAGTATCGACTCACCAACACTTGGAGTGCGGAGGCGGAAAATTCCCAGAGTTAAACTCTAGTTGATGCACCTCTCCTACACTGGATAATTTTGTACATTGAGCTTGAGACTCTAACGTTTCGATTCTTCATTTACATGCAAGAGAGTCTTGTCCTTCTTGTTTTTTTTAGCCTGATATGCAAGAAAATCTTCCTCAATGGTTTATCTTTTTATTCCGAGGAAGTTGAAAACAGTTTGGAGGAAGCTGGACGTCTGTGACAAAATCCAAAGTATATGGTTTGCTAGTAATATGATCAAAAACTAAGTTGAGATGAAGTGTTGACAAAAAATGAGTTCTTGAATTGTAACAAGTAATATGAATCTTAATGCTTCAGTTGTATAGTGTTTTATTCATTAATAGAACATGATCACAATTTCTAATTTAATCTTGTTCCGTGTATAAATTAAGACATATACATTCACATTCCATATTTTTTTAGACACGTTTGTGACAAAATCTGAAGTAATATGACCATTGTATTACAAACTGATACAAATGAAGAATTTAAGGAATTTTAGATTGAATATGATTAATCAATCACTTTTTGGAATGGAAAAGTACTAATTATTGTAACAGAAAGGAAAAGGTATACTTTGAGGTTTCTATACAAAAAAAAGAAAATGAGGTACACTTTGCGGAGAACAAAGTCACGATCCATGAAATGAAGCAACTCAATTATTCTTTAACATTTTTTTATGGAATGAATTCCTTCTTAATCATTTTTATGGAATGAATTCCTTCAAGAAAAGGAAGCAACTCTTCTTAAACATTTTTTTTTTTATAAAATACAGAACCTCAACTTAATTTTAATCCATTCAAAATTTGAAACAACCATTTTAGCTCCATTCAAAATTTGAAAAAACCATTTCAGCTCCAGGTGGAATTTTTAAGGTTTCAGGGCTATAAAATCACCATTTTTTGCAACCACTTAACGATGGTGGTTTAAAGCGGCGGCGGTGAAGAGAAAAGTTTGACTGAGGATGATTTAGGTGAGGTGATGTGGAGCAGAAGGGGGAGAGTGCGCCGATGGATGGAGGGAGAGGTGCGGCGGCGGTGGGAGGGAGAAAGGTGCTATCTGAGAAGGGAGAAGGAGAGTTTGTAACGCGTAGGATTTTTCCTTCATTAATGAATTACTTTTTCCAAACCTTTTAATCACACCCATTGATTTTATTTTTTTCACATGTCACACATCTATGACTTGAAATGAGGTAAATTGAGGAAACTTAAATGAAGCAAAGATGGACTCAAAAATTTATTCTACTTAGAAGCTAGAATTTGTAACTTTTGGTTTTATAATTGATTTTTACAACCAAATTTATAACCCAACATACTTTTACTTAAATGAATCCAAACAAAAATCACTTTCCTCTCAACTTACTTTTAGTACATGTTTGCTTCTCCATTTTACAATCCATGTTTTCCTTAAAACCACGGTAACCCAAAAGCTTCAAATGTTTAGCTTATTGAAATCAATTTACTCAAAATTAATTTTCACCACCGCATAGTTCAAGTCGTTCCCTTTAAAAGATTATCTTGCTTTACCTTTAATTTATTAATTTAATCTTTGTCTTTACTAAAAAAAAATTAATTTCAAAGGTCAAAGACTTCAAAATTTTTACTTTACTTTTACGAAAAAAATAATTTTTTATATTATGTGATTTGAACAAATAAACTGAAACTTTGTTCGTGAATATAAATCAAGTCGAGTTCGAACTAAGTGAGACCTCTTATAAAAATGAGTTGAGTTGAAACAATTATTATCGAGTTGCTTGACCTAACTTATTTTCTTATCATTGTTTTAGTGAAATCCGCTTGAAGATAGGTAAATTGAGCAAATCCAAACTCCCCTTACTTGGTGGGCGCATATCTCAATCAACTTCTCATCGGTTATCCATCTTAACTGTTAAAAGAAGAAAAAAAATCGAATGCTAATGAATGATCTTTAACATTGGTTAAAGTTTTAAAATAGATAGGTTTGAATTAAAAAATAGTGTAATTTTTGCCAAGACAAAAATAAAACCTAATTTTTAAGACAAATCTATTAATAGATTCCTTAACCAATATCTTTAAAGCACTTTTCTTTTTTTTGAAAACTCGGTATCCGATCCAAGGACCGACTAATCCGAGAGGACCAATCCCACCGTCCACTTGCGAGGGCCCCGTTTAAAGCCAGAGCAAGCTCTGTATGGACTTAGCCCACCGAAATTGACATCAGAGAGAATCGAACCTGAAACCTTTGGAGGAGCAAACTCCAAGATCCCAAGCCAACCACTAGGCCAACCCCAAATGGATTATATCTTTAAAGCACTTGTTAGAAGACCCGATAAAAAAATCTTGAAACTAAGATTATCTTCGTTAAGAGTCTTAAACTTTTAAAACTTAGTACCTATTAGGTACCTCCAATGGAGAGAAAAGTTGTTGGAGTCTTATAAGAACTTCAATCTTAAATGAGACCCACATTTTTTTAATATTAAAAAATTAAAATATAATGATATAAAGTTAGTGATTAGTAAATTTCATTTAAAAAAAATGTGTGAGATGTTAGGTTGAAACAATTGAGTACTTATTAATATTATTATTAAAAAATTATAATTGAGTATACATTTTTATTTTAAATAAATGATGTGTACATGTAAGCTCCGATCACTTAAAATAAATATCTAAAAATCATTTCCTTCAAAAATAAAAGTAGAAAAAGTTACCCATACCCCGCCACGTCCCAGCTTTGTACCTTCGAGAATGCTGACGTGGACCCCTACAATAAACAAGTACAACTATGTAGTAGAATGTAGTAACGTCGGGATTGAAAGATTTCTGCATTAACTATCACATCACATGCTATCCTTCCTATCCCTTTCATCTGAAACATTATTAAAATCATCATTTTCCGTCTGAATTCTATGATGAGGAGGATGCGGGGTGGCGATGACGACGCGGTTCAAATTCAGCTGGGAAACAAACCCGGTGAGCCTTTTATCATCACTGTCAATTGCCCCGACAAGACCGGTCTTGCTTCCGATATATGCAGATTCATTCTTCACTTTGGTCTCTGCATTCTCAAAGGAGGTACTATATATTACAATTCTATGTGACTTCTTTGAAATAGAAGTTGAATTGTTTTCATATAAGCTATAAACAGTTTAATATGACTTGTGTAAATATTTTCAAAACAACTCATGAACATGTCGTAGGTTGTTTTTATAAGTTCTCTCAAAGAGTTTCACACAAAACTTATATCATTATCATTAGTTATAGCACATATTCCAATTAAATTGAGGTAAAGGTGTGTTTGGTGTCTGACACATGTCATTCGTTCAGTTACTTTTGTTTTCTTCAATATCACTAGTATTCGTGTTGATGTCATGTCAGGTGTTCATGTTTGTATTATTACCTCATAGTTTTATTATATGTATAACAAGTTTGACACGGCCAACTATATTTTAATTTTGATGAACTATGGATGCAAAATTTTACATTGGCAAGTGTCAACTAATCACAAATCTTATATGTGACTTGCAAGATAGTTAAGATTATATTCAAACATTAGATCCTATGTTATGTACTTGAGGGATGTTGATCATTATATTCCTGACTTGTGAATAATATTATCCAGATGTTTCAACTGATGGTGTGTGGTGCTACATTGTATTGTGGGTTATTCCACAATCTATATTGCTTCCTAGGATGAGTTATTCTTATCTGAAAGACCGTCTTCAGGCAATTTGTCCACCCTGTTTAGCCTCGTTTTATCTCGTCCAGAAACCCACCACATCTTCTCCTGTTTATCTATTGAAGTTCTGTTGCCTTGATCAAAAGGGCTTATTACACGGTAATCAAAATATCTTCACTCAAAGTGATCTTCCATATGCATATTTTTGGCACTTTCATCTGTAATTGTGATGCTAATATTGTTGATTGATATTGTTCTAGATGTAACAAAAGTCCTGTGTGAACTTGAACTTACAATTCAAAGGGTGATAGTGACTACAACCCCCGATGGCAAAGTGTTGGACCTCTTTTTCGTAACAGACAACATGTGAGTCGTATTTTTCATTTATACAAAATATTGAATGTATAGTTTTTTCTAAATGCCTTGGTGGACTTCATTGCTAGAACTGATGGAAAGTAACCAGGCTTAGCAACCACGAATTTATTAGCTGCAAATTTTATTTTTAGTGACTACAGCTGCTTTTTTTTTTTGTTTTGAGAGGGTGACTACAGCTGCTTATAAGCTCTGTAGTACCGAAGTTCTGATTAAAAGTGTATGCGGTGTCTAACACAGACATGACGCCGATGCATGCAACTACATTCAATTAACTCATTTTCTTGACGTACTGGTGTTAGTGTCGTATCAGGTGTCTTTGTGAGTGCACCAAGTAACCGAACTTGCTTCAATTTTCTAATAGGGAACTTCTACACACAAGAAAGCGACAAAATGAGACATGTGAAAGATTAAATGCTGTTTTGGGAGACTCATGTATCAAATGTGAACTTCAATTGGCAGGACCAGAATATGAACATAATCAGGGTATCTCTTCTCTGTCGCCCGTGCTAGCCAACAAACTATTTCAATGTGAGTTGTCAGATAACGAAGTTCGTTCACAAGCTCTTAGCCCAGATATGAAAAAGTTGAAAAAAGCCAATGTAATACTAGACAATTCCCTAAGCCAAGTTCACACACTACTTCAAATACAATGTGCTGATCACAAGGGCCTTCTTTATGACATTTTGAGAACTTTGAAAGACATGAATTTGAAGGTATAGCTTTTCTATCTTTGCTATAACCAGAATCCTTTGTGTTGAATTTGTGTTTGTTCTGGAAACTGTTACATCATAGCAGTATAGTGATAGTTGAAATTTTTTCCGCAGATTTCATATGGTCGATTTTTGCCAAATGTCATGGGATATCGTGATTTAGACATATTTATTCAGCAGAAAGATGGGAAAAAGATTTTGGATCCTGAGAAGCAGAATGCACTATGCTCTCGCTTGAAACTTGAAATGCTACATCCGTTGCGAGTTACGATTGCAAATCGAGGACCAGATACCGAACTATTGGTTGCAAATCCAGTTGAGCTTTCTGGAAATGGAAGACCTCGAGTTTTTTATGATGTTACATTTGCTCTTAAAACACTTGGAATCTGCATTTTCTCGGTAAGAAAATTCAAAAATGTGATAAGAAGTATAGTGTCTTTATTACTATAAAATGACTACATTTCAAAATAAGCATTCAATGTTATCTATTAGACTATTAGTTAGGTAATAAATAAATATTATAATCCTTGAATTCCCTTTTTGTGTTAGGCTGAAGTAGGAAGGTATTCGGCATCAGAGCATGAATGGGAGGTTTACAGATTTCTTTTGGATGAGAACAGTGAATTTCAATTAACAAGTGTGGCTGCTAGAAATCAGATTGTAAATAGAGTTAGGAGAACATTGATGGGTTGGTAAATAGTATGTATTCAATACAATATGCAGAAAACTGCAATATTCAATACATTAATGGGTTGTGTAAGTGTTTGAGTGAGCTTATAAAAAATAGCTTGATATCTCCAAAAGTTGTTTTCACATTATTACAATATAAGCTCCTCATTGTAGGTTATAAAAATAATTTGAAGTTTATACAGAACCATTTATTTTATCAGTGATTATAGAAATAACCTATCCTAAGGGCTCATGTGATAAACTAGCTTATTCACCTTGACAAAAAGTACTTAGGCATGTATTGATTCATTATGTAGGATCGGTTAACAAGATATATGACAATTTCTGTCAAGATCTCTAGAGAGAAGAGAAAGATCCTAGATATACAGCAAACTCTTGAAGATGATTAGTTTTGTTAACTCAATTGATATCAACTTTCTTGATATTACAAATCCTAGTGTAAATCCATTCAATTTCGAGTTTCGACTATTGAATCAGAGTTACAACCTGTAAATACTCATCTCTTCTCAAATCGGGTCTATTACTATCGAAGTAATAGACAGAAAACAAAGAAACAGAAACAGCAGCAGAGTAATAGAACATAATATCAATCTTGGAAAATGTTGGATAACCAGAAACAAAAACTAAAATTACTATAATTTTAGAAAGTTTCTAACTTTATGGAAAAATAATATATTCATTGATTTCATCATGGTATATGTGAATGAATTCAATACTATCATCGTTAATGAAACTTTACTTATCTCTGGTTAAACTCGAACTATGCGAGTCTATTTTCCCTTGGAATTGGAAAGAGAGACCGATAAGATAAAAAAAAAAATTATGAATCAATAAATAAATGTACATCATTCAGATAGCACAGAACGAAGCAAGCAAGTTGAAGTAAAAACAACCAAAGCAGCAAACAACGTGGGCAAGAAGAAATCAAAGTGGGAAGTGCTAACCACCACATGTTCCGGCAAACAAACCATCTCTGTCGGAGAATCAAAAGGAATCCTGACAAATTCATGATGATAACAAGGCTTTGATGATTGAGATACTGCAAACATAAAGGCCACACCGGGTGCCAACGACGCCAACACCGCGGTAGCGATCAAAAGAACCGCCCATATGGTTGCATAGGGCAGTGTGGACCCGACTCGCCGGAAACATGAAGGGAACCAAACAAAACTAGACATGAGTGATTAATGAATAATGAATGATCATTAAGAACGGATAACCTTAATACTTAAGGAATAAGTGTTGGTGAAACAGAATAAGAAGTTATATAATTGGGTTGCACTAAGTAGAAGAGGTGGCGTGGAAGCACGTTTACAAAACTTACTTGCACTATGACGCAACTGCATTTGTGGTTAATCTTGTAATTTTGGGTTAATTGTGTTTTTGGTATAGTGTGTTTTTCACGCATAATTTATTGAAATTAATCTCTTAATTTATTTATTTAAAACGTGTTGATTCGTTACTTGCTCTGAATTGATCAGCTCAGTTGAGGTAATGTAGGGACTAGGGTCAATCTTGTTACGGCAAGGGAGAGGAAACTACATTCAATATGTAATTTGTGCATAATTAATGCAAAGTTTGAATAGTTCTGAACAAGAGAGTACTTCATCCATCCGTACCATATTATTTGACACAATTGACTCAGACACGTATATTAATGTATATTTTTTTATCTTTAATATTTTTAATTCTCTATTAAAAAAAAATTATGAAAGTTTAATATTTTAAAAATACTCATCTAGAAGAATCCAACAACATCTTACATGATAATGTTTATCTTTGTATATTAGTAGAAAATACGGTCAAAGTATGTTAAGTCAATATTGTATATTGTCAAATAGGTCATCTATTGTGGGACGGAAGAAGTACATAAATAGAATTATTTGAGTTTTGCGGAACGGTTGTGTACAACTTTTTTTTTTCAAATAAGTTTTAATATTGATTCTAAATTATGAGAGGGGACAAGTTACTTTAAAAATAATTTTGAATAAAGTTAGATCAATTAATATTTATTTTCTATCTAATAGTTTAGTGGTTAGACTTACACACATTATAAGTGTGAAGAAGCAAGAATTTATGGTTCGAACAACGGCCCCTACATTTCAATGTCCATGAAGCTACCAACTATGCTGCATTTACCAGACACTTAATATTATTATTTATATTAAATTTTAAAAATGTAAAGTTTGTTTTTTTAAGAAAAAAATTAAAGTTAAAGATCATTATTTTATATTAATGATCGAACACATAATATTGTTAAATAGTATTTTTGTTAGAAAAAGATCTAGCGAGTGATTGTCGAGAATATAATCTCATGTAATAAACAGAGTTGGATGGATTGTCTAGTATGTTTTTGAGAGGATAGGAAGTAAAGTGGCATATGGGGATATCTACTGGAGTATTTCCCTAGATATTAATAACTTACATGACATAAATTGAATTAATTGAACCACAATTTCTCATTATTAGCCATAGATTATAGAGATGTAGGCACAACAAAATCATAGTAGCATCAAGTAGGTAGAACTGGTTAAGCAACAAAATGAGTAAAAACAAGATGTTTTCATTCATGAGTCAGATTCCTACATCAGAAAACACTGAGATCCAAAATACATTGCTACAAACACATCGAAATAGGTCTGCTATGCTAAACTTAGATATAAACACCAAACAAAAACTAAATCACCAAACCCTAGAAACTAAATCTAAGCCTTCTTTGGAGATTTGGTAGCAGTTGATACCTTCTCATTCTTCTTAGGCAAAAGGATTGGGTTGATGTTTGGAAGAACACCACCATGTGCAATTGTAACTCCAGCTAGCAATTTTCCGAGCTCTTCATCATTCCTCACAGCCAACAGCAAATGCCTAGGGATGATCCTGTTCTTCTTGTTGTCACGTGCAGCATTTCCAGCCAATTCAAGAACCTGTACATGAAATTAGGGTTTCAAAATTGAAAATCAAAGATTATAGGAAAATTGAAATTGAAATTCACCTCAGCAGCAAGATATTCAAGAACAGCAGCTAGGTAAACAGGAGCACCAGTACCAACACGCTGAGCGTATCTTCCTTTCTTCAAGTAACGACCGATTCTTCCAACTGGAAACTGAAGACCGGCTCTGGTGGATCTTGTCACAGACTTCTTCCTCGGACCACCTTTCCTTCCACCAGCTCCCTTCTTCGTCTTCGTGCTTGCGTCCATTTCTGAGATTGGAATTTCGAACCCTAGATTTTTTGCTACGAATTCGCTGTGATGTAAGAAATGGAGAGTGTGATTATGATGAGATGAAAGTGGAGAATGTGTTTGCGAAAATTTATACTGTAACGGTGGTTGTAAGGACTTGCATTGAAAAAATGTACACCGTTGGATTAGAACTTATCGATGGCTGGTGTTCATTTACCTGGCGATCCGTGTGTCCTGAAATGGACCAATAGGAGCCAATTAGCGGTGTGGACATATTTATTGGTGTCAAATTCTGGAAGATAATTTGTAAAAAAAAAATAAAAAAATCTGGAAGATAATTAGAGTTGAAAAAAAATAAAAAAAATGAAAGAAGAGTTAAAAAAATTGTTATGTGCGTTTTTCATTCTTCCAATTGTAGTTGTAATTTTATCATTTTTTTAGATTGGCTAACATATGTTTTTCAGGTTAGATCGGAGGATAAAACTCATTTTTCTTCTCTTAAACCATAACTAACATCATGTTATAAACCAAGACTATTGCAAAACTATTTTATTATTCAGAAACATTTGACAGTGCAAGGGTAAATCATCAAAGTTCCAAGGCAGGATTGCTCATTCTTTTATTCTTTCTAGGGTATGTTTTTCTATTGTTTTCTTATGATATATGTTGTCATGAGCAACTAAACCTCTTGATTATGGTTCCACGATGAACCTTTTCTTATTTGTGGAATTTATTAATAAAGTTTTCATTCAGTTTATGTTTTTTATTGTGTTGATTTAAATTAGATTATGCCCGTTCATTAATGTTTCCTCAATTGGTTAACTACGAGTGTAACCTTAAGGAGTGATCTGTAGGATTAAAGTATGCATTGGCAACCCGAAATTTTATCATTGGCTTTTCTAGTTACTACTTCTTATAGAGGTTAGGAAGTTAAGGTTTGAGTCGTTTCCGTCATTACTCATTTCTTTAGAAAAACGTAGTACACGGCTCTGGTTGGTCCTACACAAGTTATCTAAAGAAACCAATGTGGGTTTTACCGTTGGGATTCACTAAATCAATGATTCACCACATAAGTTGTTTTATTTCTTAAAAGACAATAAAGACGAAGGGGCATTCAAGTAAACCATAATCGTCGTTAATCATCTGAATCACAATAACCTAGTTTATTCACTTTTATTTACTTTTTGCTTTTGAAATAAGTTTTACTAATTATTAAGTTGAATGACAATCCATGTGGAGAACAATAAACTTACTTACTTTATTACTTGTTACGATTTGGTGCACTTGTCAATTTCGTCTATTAGGAAGCAAATTGTAGAAGAAAAGAAAATGTGAGATGATAGAATGAGAAATTGTGGAGGATTGATGGGTATTTATAAGGAGAAATTTGTGAAGGATGATGCATAGAGTGTCATAAACCATTAATTACGGTAAAAAAAACACGGTAAAATGTGGTCTGACCAGTCAATACCAAAGAAAAATGTGTTTGATGAGTAACTCTTATCGGGCAAGTAATTGTCCCAACTTCGAGATAGTTCAGATTATATAAACCAAACTCGTCCTAGAAAATGTTTGGTTTGTATATGTTGAACAGGTTCATGACTATGTTAAATTTGGCACTTTATAGGGTGAGGGAGAGTTCGAATTATATAATCTAACCAGTTCAGGACATGATTTTTTCATGTGGTCCACATTGCACCAGAAGTTTCTATTGTCCATGATGTGCATAAACTTCTATGCATTAGTGTGCATGTTTTCATAAGTTGTAAACCACATAAAAAAAAACATGGACACTTTGGTCATTGATCTAAACACCAAGTTAGTTGCAGTTTACTACAACATGGGAAAACCACCCTATCTATTCAAGGTTTGAAATTATGCCACACTATTTAGGTTTAAGGATCAGCTGAATCAAATCAACCGTCAAATGAACCACGTAGACACAAGGAGGGTTGATAGTGTTGAGTATCGACGTCCATCGGCCGACTCAGTTGGAAGAGTGCAGTTCACCCAGATGAATCTCATGAACGACGATGACGTGAGAATGATGTTCTTGATATTTAACCAAACAATACTAACGGACCGGTCAAGTTGGATGCTTCATTAGTCAGATCTATTGAAGAAATTCAAAAAAGTTTGATCCATTTGAGATTGTTATATTTAATGTATTCGCTTAAATTAAAATTCCCTTTATTAAAAGTCATGCTTTGTAGGATGAAAGATACATTCATATTATATAATCTGATAATGTCAAATACAAGATTTTTATGTCGTGCACATTGAACCGACAAATTATATAGTCCTTGACGCATATGAACTTCTATTAATTAGTGTGTTTGATTCATTTGTTGTAAATTCTAATAAGCGGCAAATCTGAATACCATAAGGTTGTTGTGAGCTAGATCTTGATGCTTTGACAATAGAAATATGTTAATTGATAAGGCAGCAAGATCTAACTCAAAACAATCATTTTGAAAGACCTTGTCTTTCATCATTATTCTGCATATATGATTATGAAGATGTTGTTTTGAAATTGATCCGGTTGACTTGCCGATAGAAATATGTTAGTTGGTAGGCCAGCTGGATCCAGTACAAAAGCACCTCTTTGTACACATTCCTTTCCATTCACACTAATTTTTGAATGGATGACAAGTGAAGAATGAATGAACTTGTTGAAGGATGCAAGGTTGTAGTCATAAACACGTTTGTACACCTATTTGCATCCTTCAACAAGTTCATTCATTCTTCACTTGTCATCCATTCTAAAATTATCTTTCTTTCTTTTTTAGGTTTGCTTGTGTAATTGATATCAAAGGTCTCTGTTGACCATTACACAACTCCCACATAAACTGCAAAGGAATTGTAGGGATTGTAAGAACGGACAACAATGTTCAAGTTATATTTTTCGAACAAATGATATTTTAGAGGGAAAAACGCAATTTTTTTTAATAAAATAAAAAATTTATAATATTTATTGTTAGAGCTTTGTTTTTTTTTTTTTGTAATAAATTG
>Ga0228710_1003867_pt1 | contig 23758 bp, 12 predicted proteins | sample MedpolnodulmetaG_FD_177995 | JGI IMG/M metagenome (GOLD analysis project Ga0228710, IMG submission 177995) | Root nodule microbial communities from Medicago polymorpha collected in Santa Monica, California, United States - pink nodules | ecosystem: Host-associated > Plants > Roots > Nodule...
CACCAAGTTCAAATTATTTGATGGGACGGTGTGACTTCTTTTAGGTGTTTGAGACTGTGCAACAGGCACACGATGTTCCACTCGGGTCCTGTTTTGAGGTACAGAATACTTGCGGTTTCATATATTGATTTTTAGCTGTTATTGCTACTTTTTTTCTTACTGAGATTATTAGGATCAGTCAGCTTATATATGATCGCTAGTGAGTAAAAGGGTTTACATATGTCAATTTAAACCATAATCATTTTAATTGTGTAGCCATTGAAACAAGATAAAGTGCCAAACATATCTACTTTTCAAATTCATTATTTGATTTATTTATTCTATACTACCCATATTGTAACGTAGATTTTTTTAACATGCTTTACATATGGCATGAAGTTGTCCATATACTCGTACATGTTGGAAATTGTCCTTGTTGTTGGCTTCTCGCCATATGGCTGTGACAGCACTTTGCCATTGCACCTCTCTGTGATTACGTAGTTTAGAATGAGTGTGAAGCTTCAACCCACCAAACCCACTGTACTCCAGTTTTAGTTAAGTAGCACAATCCTGTCTAGCTTCTAGTACATCCAACCTAAGTATTGGCCACTAAAAAGGAAAGTAGAGTTTTCATTTTTTATAATGTAGATTGTAGACAAACTCTTACTACCATTAGCTTTCATTCAAGATGTTCATTTGTGCCTTTTCTATCAAAAGGGAGAAAGAACGAGTATTTGGGTACTATTACCTGTTCTAGAATTTAGAAATTCTGGATGGTTAATAGGTTATACCCCAGATGATTGTCAGGATTACTATTTGAAGGAATAAAATGAAAAAGATTCTAACAGTTACTCCTTTATCGTGCCCTGTTTGTCTCCTAACATGTTCTAATATTTATATTTTTCTGATATAAGAAGACATTATGCTCTATTATTCTTGGTTAAACAGGTGCACTGTAAATGGAGTTTGGAGACAACTGGAGAAAGTTCATGTACTCTGGACATAAGAGTGGGTAAGTTCTGATTCCTGATTGTTCCCGTTTTTTCTTTGAATTCAGCTTTTGAGTCTGTCATTTACGATATAGTCATCTGCTAATCCCCAGCCATAGATAAGTCTGATTATGAGAAGACATTATTCAGTGGTGTTGTAGAACTAAAGCACTTATGCACACTTTCTCCTTTTGCTATAAGTGAGAAATACAGTCATCCAAATAAACTTAAGTTTTTTTTATTCTAACTGACAGTCATATAATATAGAAACATGGATTTATATATTTATTTGTATGCGAGGTAACTTATCACCAGTAAACCATCAGAAATAATGGCAAGTTGGTTTGCCCAGTGTATTTAAGGGGAGAACGCCATTTTGCATCTTGGGTGCAGCCATAAAGAAAAAACATACTAATGACAGACCTAAAAGATTAAGCAGGTTAATCTTGGAGAAAATGAAATTCAAAACAAGAAAACTGTAGAAGGCAAAGTAACTGAGTAGTGAGTTTTTTTAAAATCCTGGTTTCCCATTATTTGGCCTTACCACATACTCGAATTCCACATGTATAATGTGACGAACAGGGCTCGAACCAAATTTTTGCCATGTCATTTTGTTCTTTATCCTGACATCATGCTCAACTATTGTCTGGAAACTTCAGTTCTGTAACCTGGACCAAACATAAAAAATGGCCTAGTTTTCTCTTTCCACAGTTGAATATCTTGGGATACAGTTTACTATTCCTAGGATATGATGGAGTCCCTTTTGTAAACCTTTCAAAACTATGAGTCATGGACACCAGTTGCATCCAGAACATTTCTGGATACTTTGGTAATATCTTCTCACAAGAAAGAGTGCTCTTGGATTGCATGGTACCAGTAGAAAGATACTAATGAAGACTTTTAAAGAGGAAAAAATTTCATAAAAAATAAAACAAAGTGTATCTCTCTCCTACTAGAACCTTCCAAGTACCGGAGAGATCCTTTCTCTTTGATAGTCTACCCATAGTCTATTCTCTGTGATTGTTAAACTACTGAATCAGGGACAACCTAGAATTTCAGGACTTGAGTGGCCCAAAACAAACATCATTAGGAAAATTTTGAATTAAATACAAGAGAATGCTAACAAGTGCCTTCTTCCACTTAATTGTATAGGAATAAGGATGATTGAATGGGTGAATTGTTACTGCAGGTGCACATTTCAAGAAATGGTGTGTGATGCAATCCAAAATAAAGTCAGGGGCAATCAATGAGGTTGGTAGATTTTTAATTGATTACAAAGTTATTGCATTATTACTATCCTTCAGTTTGTTTTTATCAGCTTTACATAATTAAAAAAAAATGTTTGTCGATGTAGTACAAGAAAGAAGTTGATGTGATGTTAGATGTTGCTCGTTCATATATAAAGCCACATACTTCTGATGATGAGAATGATAAGGCATCTTCGCCCCCTGCGGCAACTTTGGAAAATTAATTTTTCTGGGTAACCTTAGATTAGGACTTTGTTGGTCTGTGCAATATTGTAACTTTCCTTCTCTTAAGTTATTTATTTATTCTTGCAACACAGCGCCGAAAGTCATGTATATTTATTTTGATGCACAATTGGTTTTTGTCTTGTGTATCTCTGTCGGTAACTTGCTTGCTCTATATAGTGTTTCCATCATTGTTCTTGAAATGTTTATAGTGTTATTTGAACAACCAATTTGGTTGACAACTTATATGACAACCATAATTTTCAAAGTAGGTATTTGCACGGAAACCAAAGCAATAGATAGATAAAGTTAAAAATAATGTGAGTATGAGAGAGAAAGTTGTCACTAAATGGATGTTCAAATATCATTTCTCATGTTTATATGAAAATAAAAAATTAGTTATTGTCATTCGTTGTATTCTTCGTATACAATTTGCCATATTGACTAACATATCACTTGTATTGTATAAGAACTGGGTTGTCTTACTGAGCGTTTGTGGAGGTTTTGTCTTGAATATTGTCCTGCCACTTTGGGATGGACACTTATTGATGCATTTTAGCAATTCAAATGAATGATTATGCTCTAAATAAAGAATGACTTTGGAAGGGCATTCATAGTGCGTAAAGGACTTGTTGCTTTACATGGCGAGTGTTGAAATGTGTAGATTTTATTTTATTATTAGGATGAAAAAAGCATATAGAAAGTTTAAAGCACCGAAAAATGTACCAAATTGTTGGCTCTAATACTCTTACAGTTGATGGTGTACAATGACATTTACGTGCATTTAAAACTACATTCATTTGTACATTTGTAAAAAACAAAAGTGTACCTTATTAAAAAAAGAGAAATGCTAGGAATACTCTTTTTCTAGCACTCTCTCTAACACTCACTCTGCTATTGGGTGAAACTCATGTGGGTCTCACCACTTTATGTGAGATCCATTTCCAATATGTGGTACCCACATGATTTCACCTAATAAGAGAGTGATTGTTAGAGAGAGTGTTAGAAAGAGAGTGTCCATAACACTCCTCTTAAAAAAATATGAGCAATGCTACCAATACGTATTTTAAGACTCACTTTCTAACATCCTATCTTTGATTGATTAAAATTTGAGCGGTTAAAACTTTTATGAATTCACCGGTTGGAAAATTGTGAAGGGCTAATTTGGGTTTTCACTTTAAACTATATTATTTAAATATCAACGGTGAGTTTTAAAAAGTCATCTTTATGAATTATTTTATTGATTGTTGACATATTTTCAGATGATTTTCATATTAACTACTCTAAAAGCTGTCGTGGTTCATATTTTTTATTCATCATAAAAGTCACTTCAAATAATGTTTACCACATCAGAAAATGTGTCTCGTATGTAAAGTGGGGTGACCCATATGTATTTAAAAGAGAGTGGTTGTTAAAAAGGAATTTCACTTGGATGTTATTTGCTTTTTGTTTATTTTAGATGAGAAAGAATAATTAAAATAAATAATTTAGATAAAAGATAATGATCGGTCAAGAGAGAAATATGATGAAAGGCAACAAAGGCTAGCGACACCCAAGTTAAATCCATTAGAAAGAGAGTGTTAAAATTAACCTTGCAAGCAGTACTCCTTTTACCATAGTCATATGAAAAGTCATTTTTCTAATAAGCATGAAAATATTGGAAGAAAATGCAACTCACCGTGTTAAAACTTGAAAGGAATTGCTAATGTCCTTTGTAGGAGGTAAATATAAGTATTCTTGTAAGTATTTTTTATCCCTAACGTCTTGGTTGTCTAGGACATGTAACCATCCCTCACCCTGAATAAGTGTTTGTTTAGAGTGACGTTTGATGAAGCAAAATCACATCTGCACACTATTTGATGTAAATATACCGTGATATTAAGAAGCTGAGAATTGAAACTTCTACATTAAAGTGATTTGCAGCCGCCCATCCAAACAGACACTAAGAAAAGGAAAAAGTTGAAAGGCGTATTTTGGTATGATACTAAATTGTAGGGGTACAATCTTAATAGAAGGGGTATGGTAAAATTGGAAAGAATCTTGGTCAAGCCTAATATCCATAGACACAAGTGCAGCCCATATAACAGAGACGAGAGAGCATGGAATGCGAATTAACGAACATTCACTACGCTGACCTGAGAAATGAAGAAAGTCGTTGCGGTGGTTGTAGCGGTGGTGTTGTCTCTGTTGCTCGGTGCTTCATCGGAGCAACTGAGTTCAAGAAAATGTGAGAATCTCGGTTTCACTGGACTCGCTCTGTGCTCTGATTGCAATACTTTATCCGAATATGTCAAAGACAAAGGTTCTGAATCAGATCTCTCTCTCTCTCTCTCTCTCACGCATTCAATTTTGATTCCAAATCAATTTTACTCCGTTTTAGTTTTTGGATTGGATTTTGGTTAGGATTATACTAAGCTAGAAATTTGGTTGCAGAATTGGTATCAGATTGTTTGAAATGTTGCACGGAAGACTCCAATGATGCCACTACCAAGGTATGATCCATTTTCGCTAACTCTAATCTCAATTCGATAGGAAATGTTGCTGATGCTTAGGCCATTACCGTTGCCTTAAGTTTAAGTGATGATGTAAAATACAAGCACCTTCAATGGGGCAACCATTATAGATGGATTAAGTGGACTCCACTGTGTACATTACTTTGAAGCAATCCATTAATTTTTTACTCTAATTGTGCAGCCCGTTAGAACTCATATGACGGGTTCCAAAACTTACCCAACATATTGTTAAGGACGAATTGCTTCGGCAAGCAATTGTCGTTGCAAGTTGCAATCCTTTTCAATGGTGATCGATATAGAAACTCGTTAATGACATGCTTTTGGAACGTATGAGTTCTGGTTCTCGAAGACTCTGTTCGCGAGTTTGGAGGGAGGGGAGGGGGGTAACATGATGGAGGGAAGGGAAATGTAAGAAAGGATAGTCCCTCTCGAAGCTCTTTATTCCCGGTGTTTCGTTTATTTTTGTTTTCATGTTCATTTGATTTTATTAATTAGTTATAATTAATTACAATAATGTTGCATGGGGGAATATAAGGTTGGTTTAGTGGCTGGGGCGGGGGAGTTAAGAATTGGAATGATAAGGAGGTCGATGTTTCGATTCCCCCTCTGTGCATGCATAATTTACTAACTGTTAAAATTAAGAATCTTTAGATATTCCTATAATTGTACAACTTCTTACATTGATTGTTATTACTCCTAGAGTAAAAAACTTCCTAGGCTAGTGCTTACTCATTAAGCATTCAATGCACTTATTGTAAACCATTATTATAATATAAAGGAAAATGCTAGATATCAAGAATGATTTTATCAAGAAAGATTCAAGAATGACATGGCACAATAATCACCCTTAGATTTCAGTCTCATTTATTAACATTTCATAAAAAAAAAATACATAACACCCACCACCCCATGATTTCCGGCCAGGCAGAGATTTTATTGGCTAACATTAATTTCAGGACAATTTCTTGATACATTTATTCTGCCATGTCATTCTTGAATTTTTCTTGATAAAATCTTTCTTGATGTATAGCATTGCTTTTTTCAAAGGAAGGAAGTGATGAAGACCACATAATCATGTTTTTACCATTTCCTTCATTTCATATTGGAGATAGGAAATCATGCAAAAATAAGGTAGCATTTTTTGAAGTATAAAAATAAAACATCAAATGAGTTTTTTTAAGACACAGAAACAATGAAAATCTCCCCTAACCAACTTTACCTCAATGTTTGATTAGCTTGCCCAATATCAAAGTTTTGAAGCAACAAAATATCAGGATCTAGCATAAGAGTGTCTGTGCAATTGCTGCATCTATTTTTTGTCTTCACCGTTCCACCATATATTACCTCTATCCCCAGTTTTTGGACGATAGTTATAATCTATAATTCTTTAATTGTAGATTACATACTCTGGAGCATTATTGGAAGTTTGCATGCGGAAACTTGTTTTCTATCCTGAAGTTGTTGGCTTTATTGAAGATGAAAAAGACCAGTTTCCATCAGTTAAAGTTCAATATGTTTTTAATTCTCCACCAAAGTTAATTATGCTGGATAATGCGGGTCAACATAAGGAAACAATCAGGTGAGAGTTCTTGATTATCTACAAATAAATACTATGCTTGCATCCTGTTCTTGTGGCTTATAGTTAGTTTGGTTTTAAATTGATCTTAAGGCGTCTATTGGAATGCTATGGCCTTTTAAGTGTGCTATCTATTTGTTATAAGCTGATGTGAATGATGGAATAAAAATAACACAATTCTGCTAATACTGGTATAGAATTTTTATGAATGTTGTGATTATTGCATTTGTCCCAATTAGTCACAAGGTGTGTAGGAGTTGGTAAGGCAGCACTCATTATGAAATCAGTCAATGACACTGTGCTTATGGATTTTTGTAGTGTATTGTGATGAAAATGAACTTTACATTGAAATAAGAAATCTGGTAAAACGGCTATTGGAATTATTTAGCAAAAAGTAAAACATTTAGAGTTTATTTTATGGTTGCATGGACTCTAATGCACCAGAAATAAGTATGAACTGGAATATCCACAACAACTCGGAAAATCATTCTTCAATTGATTTAAAATCGATTATCTATAATTTAGTTTCATTCTCTTTACAGAAAAGTAGTTATGACTTGTGATTTTTTTTTGTGTATTCTTGTAGTCAATATTCTTTTTATATATTAAATGAGTTTTAACTTGTTTTTGGTTGATGCTTTTTCCTTTTGTATGCTTGTTGCAGAATTGATAATTGGAAACGTGAGCATATACTGCAGTATCTCAGAGAGAAGGTGAAACCTTCAGCAGCTGTTTGAGAAGTTTATATTTGACCCCATGCTTTCCCCTCTTGTTCATGTGCTCAAAAAAAAGTGAAAGGAGTATATACTGTAACTTAGACAAGCCAATTAAACTTGCCCAGGTCACTGCTTACTAGTGACAGAATAACGGAAAGTAATGATAGTTTGATCAATTTCAGATTATTCTTGAGTTTTTGTGATGAATGATTCCATAAGAAAGTTTACTTTTCCCAGTTATTATGGCAACCGTAGAAAATTGTATCGACTGAATCAATATGCTTATTCTTTTGTCTCAAGCTTGTTTCAATATTTATCAGGAATAGTGTGTATCTGATGTAATTTTTATATAATCTTCGAAGAAAGTTACAAACTGATGTTTTTAGCATTTATATATTTTCATCTTTGAGCGGATGGATATGCATACCGCTAGCTTTCTTACAGCATATAGCTCATACTGAATACAACAAGACCGGGTGGTTACTTGGCATTGAGAGTAGAGATGTGAGAGGGTGTTGGAAGTTGTGTGGGGAAGAGTAACAAAGTGACGTAGTGATGGTTCACCACCTACAATGGAGAAAGGAACTATTGTTCTGCCAAAATGAAGGCTAAAAAAGGAAAGAATGTGGGTGTCATAAACGGGAGAGATGTATTTATTTGTAATGAAAAAATTATAAAAAGTGAGAAAGGGTAACTCTGTAAATGTTTTTTTGTTTTGTTTTGGAGAGGTCTGTAAATGTTGAATACGAGCATTAGGTGTGGGGTTACACCTATATAAAGGCACTGTTTCTCTCATAAGCTCTGTTCTAACAAGCTGCTCATTGTTGTGGTGATTACCCCAAAGTTTTGACATGAGTCGTGATAATCCACAACCAGGTTAACTTACAATTTATTTTTTACTCATTTTACGTATATATACAAGCCATATATTAGGGATATCAATTCATGAAAGTAATGCTCATATTGATGTTTAATATATATATTTTACCCCCTCAAGTAGATATTTAGATTTGTCATGTGCAGTGCAGACATGAGAAACCACCACATCGATAAATTTAGGGGTCAAAAACTACTTCTACACATGAGATGAAAAAGTCATGGAAACTTAATTTCATTAAGCTAATCAGTACATGGAATCATTCATTATATAACTAGAATTTTTAAATATACACTTGAAAATCAGCACGTAGAATCGAATCCATATGGTGTACTTGAAAGCATACCCACATCACCAGTTTAAAATTATTAAGGCACGGGGCAGCTTCTTAATTAATAGAAGAGTTCTTAAAGCTTATGACTATTTTACCTACTATGATTCCATCTATAGATGTACCATGAAATAGGTTATGATAAATTTTAATTCTAATAGACCGGTTTAGTGACTTGGCAACCTTAAGGCTGCTAAGCAGACATAATTAATCACTGAAATTGCGAGACATCTTTCTCATGATTAGGTGAAGTGGTCTTGATTGGTGCCCAAATATCTGCGCCATTTCCGTCAGCAACTCCATTAGTAAACGAGACAGGAACAATACATAACCCTCTACTCCTCAGGCTGCATAACTCAGTATCCTGATAATGTATTAACAATTCTATTACAATCCAGTTCAACACTAGGAATATCACTAGTTAATTCAACTGCAATGATTTACTATAAGTTTATTCAATTCACAGTAGACATTACAAGGCAGGCACTCACAATGTAAAAAATATTTAGCAGAAGTTCAATCATATTTCTTTAGTGTCATGTCAAAATATTATTTACTGCTAATCTAAAAAGATACATTATTTTCTAATCATATATTGAATGTATGTATAATGTTTTTTCTTTGAGAATGGTAAAAGTTATTGGTAAAAATGCCATACAGCATATTATATGAAAATTGAGGGGGGAAATTAATCTGTCTAACTGCTGTAGCCTTTTTATGGTATACGAATCAATAATAAGAACAGTTTTTAAGACTAAGTTGACAAATCCCGGTTCAATGGTTCTTAGCGTAATTAATATTTCATAAATGTTGTGTTGAAAGAGGCAAAAAAGAAATAAATTAAACACAGATCCTATTACAGTTTTGTGGTGGTAGTATATTCATGTTATGCTCACCTGTAACTGGGTGGCTGGTGCAGTTTCGAGGTAAGGAGCGCTAAGCAGCTGTTAACACAGAGAAAAGTTTTGCATCAGATCAAAGTCAAATTGTGTCAAAATAATTTGGAATGTGCAACGTCCTTTTATTATTGAAGTATGTTTATCAAGAAATTTACATCAGGACTAAATATTATCAGGACTTAATTTAGGTCCAAGAACGTAGATGCTTGTGATATATTAAACTCCTTACTGTGCTATTCATAAGGATAAATCAGCAGTGTAGCATGAATGGACAAACCTTAACTTGTTTATGAAGGAACCCTATGTAGTCCATTGCCTCCTTTAGAACAGAAGATGTATCTGTCTGCAGTTAGAAAATAACAGTCTTTAGGCTCGCAGAAAGTTGGAACAAATCATTTCATACTGTAAACAATAGCAATTAAGCTATTATGTAACTTAAATTATCAGTTCTTAATTATTATTATTATTTTGCAATTCAAGTTAAATAAGCATGGCATTCTACATGTCTTATAAATAAAATCATCGGTGGAGCTTTAAATAGGAGACTGAGATAATTTGCAGTATCCTATTGTTGACGGATTGCGACTCGTCAACAATACAGTGTGCCAGGAATGACGGATTGTGACTCGTCAAAATCACAATCAAATAATACAGTGTGCCAGGAATCAATTGTTGTATACCTTTCCATATGGTGAAACAAGCTGTTGAAGAGCAACAATTCGTTCGCCAATCTTTTCCTTCCTATCCTATTGACAAAAACATTAAATGTCATACAAAAGTGGGAAAAAAATTACAATACAAAAGTTTTATTTCAGTGAAGATAATCATTGATATCACAACTTTGAGCATCAAGGAGAGTTCTGTGCAACAGGTTGGTTGAATAAAGCATGGACATTAGAGCATGATGGTATAATGATTCTTGACTCCTTTTAGAGTAAAAGTATTATTTTCAGTCCCTAAAAGTTTGGATTGAAATCAATTTGGTCCCTAAAGGATAAGTTGCATTGGTTTTGTCCTTCAAAGATGTACTGTGGCACCAAGTTAATCCTCAAAAGAAATTGACGTCAATTTAGTCCCGTAATTATACAAAATGATGTCAAATCAGTCCTTCAATCAAGGAAAGCTTATATCAATTTAGCCCCTCAATACCACGGTTCCTAACTTTCCACGTGGATGTTTACTTTGTATTTTATCTATTGATTCTGGGTAGTACAAGTGAATTGGCTTCGCATTGATCTCAAACTGAACTTAAGTTTCTAATTATTTAAATACAAAAAAATTGAAAATAATCATAAGCCTGCTGTATTCAAGATTTGAAATTATAACTACTGCCAATATGATTTGGAGAAGTTTCCATAGAGAAGAGGCACCATTGCATATTTCACAATAAAAAAATTCTAAAGCTTGGATACAGTAAATACTTTTGAGTGCATCCATAATGAAAAGAGAAGAAAGGAAATAGTTCTATTAGTAAACAACAATAATTAATAAAGGAGAAAGAAACAGAAAAGTAACCTTAGTGCTGATCGACAAATCAGGCTTTTGCTTTTTAGATGCAATAGAATTATAATTGCTTTGATCAACAGAGCAGGGGCTCCTTTTATGTCCCATCATCTTTCTAACATCTATCCCTTCTTCACTCTGATGGCAACAACAAAGAAAAACCATGTATAAGAATAAAACGAGGTATAGAAAATATTATAATAGCATGAATGATGCAAAAAATTAAACTGTTACACCCGAATGATCAAACGGTGAGGCTACATGGTGTTCATAGTAGTCACACAGTTGCACACACATAATCGTCATACACATGTAATATACACAAGAATCACAGTAGTTACCAAGTAACCACTAGAGCAAAGTCTTGATGACAATCCATTGATTTAATTGAACAGACTAACTATTATTAGATATTTCAAGTTTGAAATTTGTTCAATAGAATTTTGGAGACATCAGCTGCTACAAATTGAGGAAGCATTAAAAGCATGTAGGGTCACTATGAGTTGGTGGAGTTGTTACAATTACAGTCTTTGAATTTCTTCTTGGCTAGTACTTAGTACTTCAGCTTGAAATTCATCATGTCATCCTTCTTAAGGAGATCCCTTGAAGACCAAGGACTAATTATGAGTGGCCTGTGTGGGGTTATCTATCCAGTACCCTGACAAATCCTTTGAATGGATCTGCCTGCTTTTATTAAGAATAAAAAATGCATCTCTAACAACCCCCCGCCTCGTGCCCCAATCAAAAGCATTCGAAATTGTATGAAAGTTAATATATTATCACTAAAAATATTATATAATCTGAATCAAATGATGAACCATTGATATTCATTTCATCCTAGGCCAGAAGCCAGACACTAATCTCTCAAGGTAATGAGATCTATTTTCCCACTATATCCTCTTCCAAAAGAACCTACCTGAGATCAAACCCTTGACCACAAGATTAAGGGAAGGATCAAAGCCTATGGATTGCCTGCAGTCACTTTTGACCACAGTAGCAATCCTGATCCTTGATAAACTTTGAAAGCAAGGATCAATTTGAAATTGGAAAATACATGATATGAACTGTCCGATTCAACATAAGCGATGCATATTAGTCTGATTGCGGACAATCCAGGTCCGTATTAGCTCTAGGGTCTTGAGTCCTAACATAAGTACAGCAGCATGCATCACACAATACTAGCACGGCGTGCAAAAATTAATAGTAATAGCTAGTAACATTGATTGGTATGTAATGAATACTATATTATAACAAAATCAAAAGTGGTCCCAAAAGCTGATGCTAAGGAAAAAGAACCAGCCATTCATTTCATTTTCAAATCACATAAGCTCCTTCTTCAAACGGGCCAAGAGTCATCACTGTCTCTACACTAACAATGATCCACACACTCAACGGTTAATAATTAATTGAAGAATTTTTTAACAATCCAAAAATTTGCAAGTACGAGAATCCTCTCTAGATTGTGATATTATCCAATATCCACCATATCAAAACTATTATTTAATTATCAATTTTTTTATTCTATGATGTAGCCAAGAACCTCAAAAAATGTTAGGTGGTCCCACCAATGATTTTTTTAGTCTTAGACAAAGACATGCACAAATTCACAAATGAATTCACACATTAACACATACACCATGCATGAATGAATCCAACTTGCTTACAAAATCATCCCAACCACTTCAGTTGAATAATAAAGGATATCTTAATTGACAAATTGCATAAAGACATAAGAATAATTAATTAGTTTATGGAAAAAGACAATGACTTATGAAAAGAGAATCAAAGGCTTTAGTTTTGGGTTTGAAAATTATAAACCTAATAATCACTAATTTTATTGCATGTGTACTTAGAAGAACAACAATAATTTTGATCATAAATTTTTTCTTTTTAACGATTTTCCATCATAACTGAACAAAATAACAAACCCCATTTAAAAAAAAAAAAAAAATAGAAGTTAAAAGTGAAATAAAAGGAAAAGTGTGAAGAACTTACAGAAAACATAGAATCAGCATTGCAGAAGGAGCTGGCTATCATCTATAACTCTGAAGTAAAAACCAGAAAAAGGGTTGAAACCAAAACCTTTTGTGCTGTTAAGTAAGTGATGAATACAAATTTTTGGTGTTAATGTTCTAAGAATTAAAGTTTGTAACTTTAAGTAGTGACTGTGTTCACAGTTTCATTCCTATGATTTTTGCATGAAAAAATCAAAAAAATTGATCAAAGTTGGGACGGTAAGTAGTGGAAGCTCATCAATGGAGGAAGAGGGGAGAGAAACAGAGTTGTGAAGAAGGAGAAGAAGGTTAATGTGAAAATGCGATTTTATAAAGCTAAAATGAATGAATATAATAATCAATAATAATAATTCGTTACTTAAGATTTTTTTTAATTGTATATGTCATAAATATACTTGTGACAGCTAATATCCAACCATGGTGGAATTTCTATTTTCAGTTTTATTCTCTCTTAATCTTTTTATGATTATCTTATATTTTTTTTGGTAAGGTGTGAGTGATTATAAACCATGCTCAAAGTAAGAAGGACTTTGATAGAATTGGTGATTTCTATACACGTTTTTGTAGAAGTATTTTTTGATGTTTCTTTTTAATATAATTTACTTTTAATTTTTTTCCTCCTCTTTTGGAACGATACGAGGGAAATTGTTACTCTTTCTATCTTATAATAACCGTTACATTTATAAAAGAAAAAAATTTGTTTAAAAAATGGCATTATCTTCAATGTAATTTTAGTTGTTTTATTTTTTGAAAGAAATGCATATCGTTTAATGTGGATGTCTGTGTTAATTTATGAGTGATCGCATTTGTTTGTCTCCGGCTAATTCATGAGTTGGTTGATTTTTTTATAATTGTGTTTCTAATTAATATTATATATGTATTATTTTAAAGTTATACTACTTTTTTTCATTTTACATTTACGACAATAATGATTAATAATAATAATAATTTAGTCCATGTCAAAAAAAATAATGTAGTAAAAACAACGGTCTTATTTTTATTTTATGATATTTTTAAGTCATATGAAATGATCAAATGCAATCATTCCTCTTTTTTATTAATCCTCCGATTTTTTGGAAATGGGGTTTTGATAATTTAGAGTTCGACCGTAAGATAAATATACTTTGAAGAAAAATTGTTTCATGCAAGAATCGAATTAGTTCATTTGAGCTTACTTTGGTTATTATTCCTCTAATTAATAGTAATAATAATAATAAATTTGAATTGAGCCTCTTGATGAAAAAAAGGGCTATCATTTATACGGATAGCAGTTAGACGCAGACTCATTGGCACCCGCAAAAATACTCACGATAAACAGGATAGATACCCGTATTTATGGATTTGGGCTTAGGCTAAGGTGATTATTCTTAAATTTTAATGGGTTTAGAAATGAGTGTGGATACGGACACTCTAATATTAAGTCCGCCCTTAACCCGCATATATATAATATCATATTTTTAAATATATAATTTAAATTTATATACCATTAAAGTTGATTAATTGTAAACATTTTTACTATTATTCAAACTTAAATCTAAACAATCGGCGTTGTTAATTCTTTCTCGTATGCTACCAATTGACAACACTTATTCTTTTGTGCATTCATTTTTTGATGTTGTCTTATTTTTATCTTGGTCAACCACAAATACAAATACGGATTATTCAGTCATGTTTAAATTATTTTACATAAAATTTATCAATTATTTCTATTTTTAAATTATTAACCCAATTAATTAACATTTGTCATAACAAAAATTTAGAGACTAAGATAAGATGAACATTAGTAGTGGTGAATTATCCAAGGAGCGGGAAAGCAGTTAGCTGTAATATGTCAGAGCAGTTTTTCAGCATCATAGGGTACCCTCTATCAGAAACTTGGTCCCACATTCTTTCTAGTCCTCCTTAAAAACCTAACCCGTGACCCTACAATGACACCCACGCGCGTTTACAGCAACGTGCCGTACAAACGCGTGCATTAAGCACGTGTTATTCCGCGAGTGATCCTTAGATTCGAAAGTCGCGAGATGTTCCAGGACAGTGGGACCCACAAAACGCTTGTTCTTCGACCGTGCTCCCCGAAAGTCCACATCCAAACGATTTTCGTCATCCCTTGTGGACCCACGCGCTTTTGTTTTGTCTTTTTTTCTTCTTTCAGCTTATGACTTTCTCTGTTTCTTGTCTGTTTTCATTTCTTCTTTTTTTTACTAGTAAAAGGCTTAAAAAGAATTTTCAAGTTTTGTTGCCTCAAAAACTAAAACAAATTTTTCCTTATCCCCTCCTGTTTTATTTATTATTTATATTTATGAAAGGGGGAATATGTTACCATATGATTTTTATTTTTTTTGGGATATTGAGAGTGTATTACTAGCTAACTGTGTTCATTTCAACCAGTATAGTTAGTTATTCAAATCAAAAGGATGAGGAAGTAGCCAACTTTTGGAGAAAAATGAAACTGTCTGCACCGGCAGCGATTCCTTTTTTTATAATGAAACAAAGATAATAAAACGGGAAATACTACCAACAGTTCTGTGTTATTTTAGAACTAACATTTAATCATATTAATTATTGAATCTTAATAGTATTTTAAAATAGTCTTTGATCATGTATTTTGTTAGTGAAATTAGTATCTAATACTGAAATAATTTTACAATGCCCACAAGGACTGACATGAAAGGACTGATATGATAGGAAATATGTATTTATAAAAATTGACATGACAATATGTAAATATATTGAAATACTAAAATGACAACATTAACAAAGCATTTTAACATTAGAGACTATTTTGAAAAAAATGTACAATCAAAGATTATTTTGAAATTTTGATACATTAAAAGACTATTATGGTCGTTAGTACATTTAGAGATCAAAATGACTATTACTTTTCTTTTATTTTTAAAAAATGCTAACAAATGTTCTTAGAGCATTGTTTAAGCATTCAAAAGTAGTAATTTTTACATTTTAAATTATGTAGTTATGACTTTTACATGCATTTGACTTGTATTTTCAAGACAAACTTTTTTCTGTGGGTTATTTAAACAATGCTCTTAGGGCTTTGTTTGCGAGTTTGGAGGGGAAGAGAGGGAAAAGGTTTAGAAAAAAATGAATAAGCAAGTGAAAGAAATAAACTACAATGAGAGGAGAAGGCTATGGGGCTTCAAATTAATCATAAATTCTTGTGGGATTTTGAAGTGTTAACATAAATTCTTCAAATTAAAAATATATTAATAGTAAACATTAATTTATCATTCTCTAACAATTACTTTTTTAAAAAATGTGAAAGATTTTATCATTTTTTCCTATATTTTCAACCCTTTAAAACCTTCCTTTCCCCTTCCCTTCTAACTCCCAAATAAAGCATAAGGCACTTGTTAGCTAGATCTCTTTTTCTAATACAGTTTTCTTTTGTTTGTTTGATTAGATTATTAGATAAATTATTAATTTTTTTTCGACAAAAAATAGATTATTCAAATTAGTGAATATCATGCTATGATTCATACATAATTCTGCACTTTACCCAAACGGTTTTGCTCATTCTCAAGTGAAATGTCGAATATATCCCTACGCAAGCTAATTCACACTAGTGTTAAATTTGCGTGAATTAACTCACGATGCGGAACTTAAGTCGCGCTGAAAAAATCACATTGAATCCCAACGTGAGTTAGCTCACATTGGTTTCTTTCATATATTACTACATGTTGCTATCATTCTTATAATAATCACTGAAGCTATTTCTTTATGTATTTACTGTTTATTTATACTAAATTATCAAATTACGTAATACCTAGGCAGATTATGGATCACAGGGAAAGCATTTGTACTATGCATGCTATCTAGCGATATATTCCTATTTTATTTGTATTTTCACATCTGTTTACTATTCGGTTTATTGCACGTTGTACTTGAGTGTTTTGGTTCACAAGCTCTCTGTTTCTATCTCAATCTCAGGTACATGATACTAGCAACAACAACAGTATCGTGTTTTTCTGTTGCCCACTAGCCATGAAAACCAACATGAGTTAACCCACGTTGGAATTTCAATGTGATTTTTGCAGAATTATAACTAGCGTGAGTTAACTCACGCAGCGTAAGTTAACTTGCGCAGAGGCAATATGGACATTTACTTTGGAAATGAGAAAAACCGTTTAGATAAAGAGTATAATTCATTCATAAGAGCCATCATTGGGGTATAGGCCCATTTATAAGATCTGGGTCCTACATATGTTAAAAATTTGAATTCCTAAAGCATAAGCATGAAAACAATTTGTTTGAATACGAGAGTTTCTATTACATTAAAAAGTAATCTAATAAAAATATCATATTTAAAAAAATATTGAATTTTTTATTTAGTATACAAATGCTGAAAGTAAATAATTCATATGAGCATTTCTAAATGCAATGTCACTAATAATTGTGTATGCATTAGTCTTTAAATGTCTTGGGTTGTCATCCCTCCCCTCCATCCTGAGTAAGATTTTCTAATATTTTTAAAAAGTTAAACATATTTTCGATCTCTATAAAATTTTTAAATTTCAAATTTTAATCCATATTTTATAGGGATCAAAAACATATTTAACCATATTTTTAAAACTAACATAAAACTCATACATGTTTTTAAGAGTGAAAACTACCCACCGTATACTTCACATCCAACTCAAAAATAATGTTTCACATTGAGCTACATGATCCATGACATTGTTTATTTTAGCATATACAAACCAATATCAGCAACAACTTACCTGCCTGTTTCCCGTGATGTTTTTCGGTTGAAAGCTTATGTTTCAACATGGAGGTTCTCGGTCTGTCAAACTAATACAACACACCATCTTGATCTAAAGGAAATAGTGTATCTTCTAGGAGGAAAGGCAGTAGAGTACTATAGTTACACCCTCCTCTCTAGAGTTGTGACAATTCTTTCAAAGTAGCAAGACCACAACGATAATGGCAAAAGAATTTTCTTCATCTTATCCTAAACAAGCAAATGCCTAAAAAAACACGTTGCATCATAGTTTTATAAAATTACATTATGGGTTGCATCAACATTTGAAAGGAATATGCATTTGAACAATTTAACGTTAATTATATGCAGTTATTATAACATAAAATGACTAATAGAAATTGCAAATCGTTTTGTCAAAAAAGAAAAGAAAAAGAAAATGCAAATCGTTCAGTATTAATTACAAATATTTCTAATCGTAGGGATGTTCCATAGGTCATGTTATACGTTATTTATTTTACTTAAGATATACACGTGAATGGATTTTAATAGCTTGTTATTGTTATTATAAAATTGAACAACACCTTAAAAATTTAATGTAAATATCGACGAAGGTCTAAAAAGGTAGGATGAAAATTTAACAAAGTTAAGTGTCTTGCTAGGTTGAGCTTGAGCATCTCCACCAGGGGCGGAGCTACCGTTAAGCATGGTGTGGCAGCTGCCACACCAGATTCCAGCCTTTTTTTTTTTTATACTCATAATATAAGACATCTGAAGTGAGGAAAACACACACAATCACGTTTCTTCTCTACTCTCAGAAACAAAACAACGTTTCAACTTATTCTCTTCTCACAAACAAATCACAAGTTTGATGACTTTGGGGATCCCACTTTAGGACTCTCACTAGTTTGATGACTTTGTATGGTGCCTTTGTTGGGGTAATTGTAGAAGTGGGGAATGATCCCTCGTTTGATAAATTTGGTGAAACTGTGCTTTTACATGTGCTTCAATCATTTTATTTTATCTTCATGTTATATAAGATGGTTGAGATTTTGGGAATTACAAATGATTTGAGCCTAGCACTACAAAGGTGTGATCAAGATCTTTTAGATTTATCCAAATGATTTGAGCCTAGCACTACAAAGTCATTTGCTGCTTTTGATGTGAACAAATTATTGAGGATGGCTGAGCTTTATCCAAATGATTTTGTAGATGTGTCGGAAGTGGAGTTGCGCAGACAACTTCATAATTATGTTAGAAATGTTAAATCTGATCCAAAATTTGCAAAGTTGAAAGGACTTTCGGATCTTTGTGCAATACTTGTGGAAACAAATAAGTGCAAGACATTTGCTTTGGTTTTTAAACTTTTGAAGTTGACTTTGCTCTTACCGGTTGCAACTGCAGGTGTTGAACGTGTTTTTTCAGCTATAAAAATTGTGAAGAGTCAATTATGTAACAAAATGGGTGATCAATGGTTAAATTATGAACGTGTTTTTTCAGCTATAAAGATTGTGTTGAACGTCTTGCAACTTATATTGAAAGAGAGTTCTTTTCACAATTAACACCGATGTTATTCTAGCTCATTTTCAACAAATGGATGGTAAACAATTTTCATTGTAACTTGCATCAAAAAATGTTATATATTTTTTTAAGTATAATTTGTATTATAGTTTCTTTAAAAAATTTGCCACACTAATATGACATGTTTAGATCCGCACTATCTCCACACCACAATTATTGCACCCCAATGCAAATATTCCGCAATTTTGAGAAAAGATTTTATAGTGTTTTCATCTAACGTTGTTGTATCATCATGTTTGTTTTATATTTTATTTGATTAAAAGATTTTATATCCACTTATTTAGGTTGAAAAAAAGTGAATTCTAACTATTATACTGTTGAAAAGAAAAGAAAAAAAACGTGACATTTAGAAAGAAAAAAAGTGTAAAAATGCGGTGGTGGATATGAAAGTTGCATTTGGGCTTTTGGGGTGAAGTCATCTATCGTGATTTTGGTCTTTCATCGAAGTGAAGTGTGATGGTGCTGAATCAATCATCGAAGTGGTGAGAAGAAGAAGGAATTGCTCATCAACAGTAACAAACATCACATCAGGTATGTAACATCGGATACCGAATTACTATGGTGTGGGGGTTGAGTTTTGATTCACAGCATCGAGCAATTTGAAGTTTCTATGCTCAAACTAAATCTGAAATAGGACCTACTTTAAAATTAAATGCCCAAACTTGCATTGTTACTCGTCATAAGAGAAGGATCAAGCTTTAATTCCAATCTTCAAAAGTTAAAATTTATTAACATGTTTTAGAGATGAAAGAAAATTTACAAACAGTACATAAGTTTCACATAAGCAGATATGAGCAAATTAATTAATGTGCTCTACCTGATTTTGAAAGGAATAGAAATAAATAAATAAATAAATTTTCACGTATGTTCTCCTGTTATTTTGACATTAACCACTTTATTTCTCAGTTCAGTATTCTCTCTAATGGCATCAGATAACCACTCACCATCTCTTGAGATATTAGGTATCAACTAAATTCAAATTTCATTCCTATCTATGTTTTTGTAACACTGTCTTTTTTATTTTTATTTTTATTTTTAATTTGATTTTGTGCTTCTGTTTTCAGTTCGACGGCCGGAAGAATGCTCACTATGGACTGGCCCACCATTCCAGAACGGTCAACCGAATATCAAACTTGATAAAGTTAGTTGCTTGAATGCTAAATTCAGTGACGATGGATCTTTGCTTATGGTGGTCAAATCCAATTCTGTCATAACTATATATGATTGTAAGACTGCTAAAGAGATTAGGTCTTTTGAAGTTCATAATCTTGTGGCCTCTGTTTTGTCGCCTCGCGGAACTTATTTGCAAACATTCCAAAAACCTTCCGGGCCGCAAGATAAGAATGTGACATTGTGGAAGATTGAGACTGGTGATTCTATTTATCAACACTCTCAGAAGAATATGACAAGGGCCAATTGGTATGTATTATTGAATTATGATAAAAAAGATGTTTTTATTACGAATTTATCATCATGATACAAAAGTACTGCTCAAGTTGAACATAGTGTTGGACGGTGAAGAACCAGCACGTGAATAAGATAGGTGTAGTGGAGATGAGGATGTTGCATTGGATGTGTGATCAGACTAGACACGATAGGATTGGAAATGACAACATTAGAGAGAGATTTGGGGTAACACCTATAGTCGAGAAGATTGGGGAAAATAGGCTTAGATGGTTTGGGCATGTAGAGAGAAGACCTGTAGATTATGTAGTAAGGAGAGTAGATCAGATGGAGGATAGACATATATAACCAGAGGCAGAGGAAAAACTAGAAAAATTGTAAGAAAAACTATTCAGAAAGATCTAGAGATTAATTAGTTAGATCAAAATAAGGTTTATGATGGAACATTGTGGTATAATTTGATCCATGTAGCCGATTCCACTCAATAGGATAAGGCTTGGTTGGTTGGTTCTTGTTGTATGCAACATTGATATATGATTTATTTGCAAGACTAAGCCTATTTGGGTTGAGAATATGTGTTTTGTTTTGTTTTTATTTCATGTTTTGCAAAACTGTATGTATGTTTTCACTTTGCTTCTTGTTTCCAAAGATTTGTCAAGGAAATGGTGAAAACTTGCAACTGAAAGTATAAGCAAGTAATGAAAATAGAAAATGTTTTCTCAAACCAACCAGGTCCTAACATTCTCACCATGACTTATGTTTTAACTGTCAATGTATCTCTTGTTCAGGCCGGCAATTCAATTCAGCTCTGATGAAGCTACTGCATGTCGTGTGCCAACTAATGAGGTGCAATTTTTTGACACTGGGGATTTTTCTAAAGGAGTTGTTTGTCGGTTAAGAGTTCCAGGAGTTGCTTCCACTGAGCTTTCTATATCACCTGCTTCTCATGTAGCTGCATTTGTTCCAGAATTCAAGGTCTGTGCCCCTTAACAATATGGAGACTTAGCTAACTTTTTGTCACCAAACGAATGAGGAATTGATGCTATTGTTATTTGGCACGCTGTGATTTAGGTTTCTAATGTATAAAATTCCATGAACCATTGTAGGGAGTTCCTGCCAGTGTACAAATATTTGCTTGTGGAGATGCTTCCCAAACTCAACCTATGGCTCGACGGAGCTTTTTCCGATGTTCTACAACCCAACTTAAATGGAATCATGGTTCAACTGGACTTCTAATTGTGGTGCAATCAGATGTTGATAAAACAAATCAGAGTTACTATGGAGAATCAAAGTTATACTACCTGACAACAGATGGGGTGCATGAAGGATTAGTGCCTCTTCGTATGTTCTAATTGTTATTATTTAAAGAAGAACTGATGATTGGCTCTAGAAAACCCACAATGAAGATAACAATTTTGTGTTTTAAATATTTGGCAGGGAAAGAGGGGCCTATTCATGATGCTCAATGGTCAAATTCAGGCTCAGAGTTTGCTGTTGTGTATGGGTGTATCCTTTTCTATGTGATATGTTCAATATGGAAATAAAGATGTGTACTGAATATCCTGCTTTTGAATTTTGATATTTGCTGAAGATACCAACCAGGGCTTGGTTTGATTATTATTCAAAAGCAGGACTTGTGGTAAAGTTATGATCCAATTTTCGCTCTTTATTGTTTTTTGGGAAAGTTTTAGACTCATATCACGAAACTCTATGAAAATAACATAACAGTAAAGCTGGTTCTTTCTATCTTCCGTATGTATTAAAAAACCTGATCCTTCTTGTATATGATTTTAAAAGCCATAACGATACCCAACTGGTTCTTTCCCTGCACAGTTTTTTATTAATAGTAAATTTTAAAGTTTTAAGAAGTTAAATGTTATTTATTCTGTTTTCGCATTCCTTTAATCCTTATTTTTCATTTGTTGGGTGTTTCTTTTCCTTAACATATTTTAGTTATGCCTGCCAAGGCAACTCTGTTTGACAAGAAGTGCAGACCTCTACTGGAGCTTGGAACTGGTCCTTACAACACTATTCGATGGAACCCAAAAGGGAAATGTATCCTCAGCTGATGATTTGGCATTCATTGTACTTAGTAAATTAAATCTTATATGCTTAGCCCAGGAGCTTTCTTTTGTTCTTTCTCTTTTAAATCTAAGAAGGACCCTTGAGGGTTATGGGCAAGAATTGGAACTTTGAAGAGGTTCATTATTGTTTTGATATAAAGTATCTAAATCTGGCTAAAAGTAAAAACATTATTGTATTTTGTGTCCTTGACTGTTTGCAGTTTTATGTTTGGCTGGCTTCGGTAACTTGCCTGGTGATATGGTATGTTCTCCCGACTGATTAAATTATTATGTTTTCAATGTTTTTTCCTTTCTGATGGAAGATATTTTGTGCTTGATTGGCTAAACTATGACTGCTGGTAACAATTAACCCTGATAGAAAATAAAATTATGATTTACCATCACTTTTATCAGATTGATCAACTATGAGAATGTTGAATTATAGTTATGTGAATATCATAAGCAATTCTCATGGTGACCATAAACATTATTTTCAACATTAAAAAAAGTTTGGAAGAGTAAAACAATAATTGAAGTTTTTATTTCTGGCAAGTATCTGATGTATTTTCACATGACACAAGCTCAGATGCATGCACGATAGCAAACATTTGCTTCGTATGAGGAATTCATGTATTTTTCATTCTGTTGTTCTAGGTATTTTGGGATTACGTGGAAAGGAAACAGCTTGCATCAACCAAGGCTGAATGGTCTGTGTCAAGTGAATGGTCTCCAGATGGGTGCTATTTCATGACAGCAACAACAGCTCCAAGGCTTCAAGTTGATAATGGGTATGTTTGTCCACTGGTGGGATCTTGATCTACTCGTTGCCTGAAAATATTCAATTGTTTATCTTTATCCATGGGCACTTTGATTATGTTGTTAATGTAAGATGTCATCCAAAAGGCTGCTTTTATTTTCTTCCATAGATCAATAGATTTTATTAATGTTAAAATATGTATTAGATTTAAATTATGTTGAGCAAATATCTCTTGATTATGTTTGTTGGCTTTTCTCCCTGTAACCAAGGGATTTAGTTTTAGATTTGATTGCAATCACTTGGTTATATATAACTTGGCTGAGAGTAATTTCTCTCAAGCAATTCAAATCATCTCATTCAACAATTATG
>Ga0228710_1003868_pt1 | contig 23757 bp, 15 predicted proteins | sample MedpolnodulmetaG_FD_177995 | JGI IMG/M metagenome (GOLD analysis project Ga0228710, IMG submission 177995) | Root nodule microbial communities from Medicago polymorpha collected in Santa Monica, California, United States - pink nodules | ecosystem: Host-associated > Plants > Roots > Nodule...
CTTTTTTTGAGTTTTTTTTTTTTTTTTTTTTAAATCGAGAGAATTTACCACCAGGCACCAGCCGTGCTTGTCAGTGTCCCCAAAGCATGACAGGTTGGGCAAGCCTGTTTAGCTTATTGGAAAATACCCAAGTGTCACGTGCGTTTATATAAGGGAGAGACACCCTTCACCTAGAGGTGTCAAGGGGCTTTAAAGTTTAGGCCCCAGCCCACATAGTAAGGGGGCTTGAAAATTTACAAGATTAAAAAGCCCACATTCATGCAAGCCCACAAATATAAAAATCAAAAGGCTCCAAAGCCCCAAAATTTCTATAAACATTTTTTAAAAAAAAAATAACTTTTTTTTAGTGGAAAAAAACTTTTTTTTACTGGATTTTTTTTTTTACCATAATTTTTTTTTTACCTTTATAGTGGGGCTTTTTTAGGCCCACAAATAAATAGATTTTAGAGTGGGCTTGGCCCCAAATATTTTGTTCAATTAGGGGGCTTTAATTCAGTGGGCTTGTTGAGGGCTTTTTTAAGTGGGCTTTGAAATTTGGGGCTCTATTGACACCTCTACCTTCACCTTACATGTGTGCTCACTTTGTAAGGATTAGTTAGGACAAATGTATAAAAACCTAATATAGGCATCTTGATAGCTATAGTCTCATGTATGGTTAGGTTTTGAAATCCATGTGTTTAGCCAGGTAGGAAGAAGGTTTTCAATTCGGTCATGTGGGGAAAAAATCCAAGTTTTAATTCTTTTGATTTTGAGCCAATTAGGGTAAACATCCTAAAACCAAACTGTCCTCGAATGGACATACCTCCCTAGATATCAAATGGCTATATGCTAGTTGTTTGGTTTGAAGAAAAAGATTAGTTATTATAGTTGAGTAGCATCATGTATCTCAATCTAACTTAAACCTTGAGCTGAAAATGAGTGTTTCTGATGCACTAATTTGATACTCACCACTTTATGATTTGATTGTATTTGTATCTCAGCTCCTTTAACCATATCTATACTATTTGTTATATGACTAACAACTTATATGGTGTTCTTGCCATCTGTTAGTCGGTAACTTCTATTAAGACATCTGTGCCGCGTGTATTTAAAATTGATATTTTCCGGCTTTCTTGTTCCTTAATAAATACTTCATCTACTAATATCACTGTGTTCTCTTGATTGATGTTGGATTTGTGGCATAGTTATGTAATTTTAATTGCACGTGACTGTATTTCTTATGTTATTGGGTAAATCTACATGTCCTTCAAGCTAGCAAGTCTTTAAATTTGGAAGTTTAAACTTTAACTTTCTTCAAAACCAAATAAATTTTATGAATATCGATTGCTTCTCCTTTTTAATGTTTTGGTTTGTAAGTGATTAGGTAATAATTATTAAATGTTTTACTGTTCTTAGTTGCTTAACGATCAGCTGAGTGAAAATGGTTGCTGTGCTTTGATAAATATTAAATACTGTTGTTATTTCAATTTCAATATCACAGTGTAACCTGTTCTATTAGTTGTCCCTTTACTGGAGTACTATGATTATTTTATGTCCATTGCACCAGCTCTTCTGCTCTCTGATGTGTAATGTTTGGTGTCTTACAGCTATCAGAAATTGTAAAACAAGGTCAATTGGTGTCCGATGAAATTATTATAAATTTATTATCAAAGAGACTCGATGGTGGGGAAGCTAAAGGTGAACTGGGATTTATTCTTGATGGTTTTCCTCGAACAATAAAGCAAGCAGTGAGTATATCTTCAATTTGGTAAAGTGTATGTCACTCACTATAGGCACTCCCCTATTTTGTTTGCAAAATATTTCACAAGAATACAGAAAACAAAAACGTTGATAGTAGATTCTGATACCCGAAAAATGTAATATCCAATTAAAAATAAATGAACAAATTTTGCCGATTTGGATAATAAGGCACCTTATTTAGGTTTCTTTAATTCCCTACCTAATCAGCTCGTATTTGTCATCTGTTTTTTTTTTTAAATTCTAAGTAACTGAGGTCTCACCTGGTGTTCTTTTTATATCAATGTGTATCCACTCTTTGTGGTTGTCCCATGATGTTTTCTAAACTTCGTGCCGTTTTAAACAAGCAAACTTATTTTCTCTCCTCGAAAATCTGTTATGTACTGGAGTTGCCTTTCTTTTTTTATGCTCAGGAAATATTGGAAGGGGTAGCTGACATTGACTTGGTTATCAATCTGAGGCTTCCAGAAAATGTACTGCTTGAGAAATGCCTTGGCAGGAGGATTTGCAATCAATGTGGGGGAAATTTTAATGTTGCTTCTATTGACATTAAGGCCGAGAATGGGATCCCTGGAATTGTCATGGCTCCGCTTCTTCCACCTACAAATTGTATGTCAAAGCTCATTACTCGATCAGATGATACTGAAGCAGTTGTCAAAGAAAGGCTTCGAATATACAATGAAACGGTATTGCTGCATTGTTATATCATAATCATATTCATCATCAACATTATTGTCATTTATAGCACTTCAGAGGAATAGATGCTTTTGTGACCTCTTATTTGAAGTTTTACATTTATTTTTATGTGAAGTTGTATAAAAGTTGATGCTTCTAGTTACATGTTGCTTATAATTACTCTGCTGTGAATAATGTTCACGTCTTTTCTAACTGGTTTAGGATTGATTTTCTATTATGATTGCAGAGTCGGCCTGTGGAGGAGTTTTACCGCAGCAGAGGAAAATTATTGGAGTTTAACCTGCCTGGAGGAATCCCAGAATCTTGGCCAAAGTTGCTACATGCTCTTAATCTTGATGATTATGAGGATAAGCACTCTGCTGCAGCATAAAGATATAATAAGAATAATGTACCATATTTCATTCTTTGCATGCATATAATGTATGCTTGGCAATTTTGCAGGAAAGAAAACCAAAGAAAAGGGATTTCTCTATTAGTAGTAGTATTTTCAACCAATACTGATATTGGAAGTGTTGTAATCTGATAAAAACTGATAGGGTTGGGTTTTCTTTCCTTTTAAATCTGGTTAAATGGGTAGGATTTCAGTGCTTTTGAAGTTATTGTGCGGTGTGAGGTAATCTTATTGCTTCATAGATAGTGTGGGCTGTCAATAAGCTTCAATATATCTGGTGCATCACTACTGTATAGTTGTAACTTGAATGCAAATGAACTAATTTATTGCATTGTCAAATACTTGAGCTTTATGGGAAGCTTTTACAGAGGTAAGTTCAAGAAAACATGTTTCATGATGTTTCACTTATAATACTTGTTCACCGACTCTTTTCTTTTGTTATGCTCACTGTACGCATGATGCATGTATGCATGTAGGGGGCATATCAAGTGGGAGTTGTTAACATGAGAGATGAGACGATAATATAGTAGTCATTGGATCAAATTAATGGTTTTAATTATATTCATATTTGTATGTGTTGTCCGTTCTCATCTTCTTTCTTGTGCCTATGATTTTTGCTTCTCCCTGTTGTCCTGTTCTCTTCCATTCAATATTTGAAAGAAGAGTCGCAGATCCAGTCTAACCCGCATCATATGAGCTACCGAATTGCTACCTTCTACTGATATTTCTTCATGGCAGGGGCTTATGTTCATTCCTCCTAAGTTCTTGTGACCCATGAGAATTACCTTTTCATTTGGGGGAATTATGTTCATTAGCTGCAACAAAGGGAGCACAATACAATTAGAAAAATGTTAAAACATTAGGAAGGAAAATTCCATGCTAGTCATACGCTTCAGTTGGCCTATGTTTGAGTTTCCTTAGTTAATTGATTTTTATCTTATTAGTTGTTCCGTACCCTCTATTTGGATTGATTTTTGTAGAACTGTTCTGTTTCTCAATATGTAAAACTCGGAAATGCTGTGTATTGTTCTGTTTCAACCCAAGCATTGTTCGATGCTTCCAATATCCGAGTGGCTTTTGTCTATTGATTCAGCGCTTGTTTGATCTTCGCTTGGCGTTCCTTCATGCACCGTCATGGTGAGATGAAAGCACCAAATGGAACAAGGGATGCAGTATACTGTGTTATTGTTGTATTACTCAATAAGCTCAACTTCCGCACTGAAAATGGAAGGCAATAATATGAACACAAATTCTCAAGTAAAGAGAAAAAGAGGATAGTTGGAATCACATCATAAAATTCCATATACTACCTTCACATCTCTCACCCTTATAGCGATCACCCCCACTCATAATCTTTCAGCATTGTGTTAGTTACCGTTCTTCTCCCTCCCTTTTTAGTGCCCGTTATCCCTCAACACAATTGGAAGATTCTTCTACCACGTGTCCCATTCATCATTGTTTAGCATTTGTCTTCATTAAGTTCTAATGGAAAACTAACTAATTTGACATATTTTAAAACTAATTTGACATATTCAAAGCACAGTGTGGTTGTGAATTGCGATGTTATATGTCTGTTGTATGTTGAATAAAAAAGTTGACGATGATACGTCAAATTGTTCAACGGTGTGAGTGACATTCATTTATAAATAAGGTATTTCCTGACAATAAAAAAGTCGACGATGATACGTTAGATTGTTCAGCAGTGTGAGTGACCATTCATTTATAAACAAGGTATTTCCTGACATGCTTCCTGCTTATAGGAAAATGATAGATTATGAAAAATATCATGAACATTATGAGGAGCGTTGGTATGAAGACTCGACACATATATGGTTTGTTTGTTCATCAGTCATGAAGTTCTGATAACTTAGACTTTTCAAGATCATATAATTGTAACGAGCAATAGAAGCAAAGGTATACCAATTTTTCGGATGCAAAATGTATCCTTGATTATCGGAAAAAGTTGTCAACGGAATCCTAACACACTTTTTTTAGTGTGATGGTGTAGGACGAAAAAACTGGCCACTTTTTCCCAACATATTGACATTTGATGCAACATACAATATTTTTTTCCAAGTAGTTTAGTGGTTACGATAAATCCACTTCTTAAGATGAATAAATGTGGTGTTCGAAATTCAAACTTATATTATGCGTTGTTTCTACCTACCGAGTTAAACTCACGGGAACTTTAATTGATACATTCTACACTTGTAAAATCAAGCGGAAGTTGTAAATGACTCATTCTTTTAAGGCTTATTTATATGTTTAGTCCTTGTAAATAGTGGTCACTTAAGTTTTGGTTCATGAATTTGTTAATCCTTCCAAATCTGTCATTCAAATATTAATCACTTGACTTTTAGTCCCTCAACCCATTTAATGATAGATATGTCACTAAATTGTTGATTTGGCAAAAGCTGATTGGTCAAGTCAGTTGCTGCCTCATAAAAAGCTTATGTAAACGGACAAAAATGCCAGTGAGGCTTTCAGACAAGCGTGAAATGACCAAAATGCCTTTGTGTTCATCTTCTCTTGAATATTACTTAATATTAATAAAAGGTGGTCTGATTAGTGCAAAACCCTAACCCTAATTGCAGCCCTAACCCACTTTATGCTTTGTCACATATCTTAAACCATGTTTTGGCGCCATACATCTTAGCCCTAGTGACACAACCTCCTCATTTATTACGTCCACACACATCACAATCTGCTTACCTTGATTATTGCACACATGCTTACCCCAGCCGCCTCTGAAACATGAAAACACGTTAAAATATGCATTAATGCATTTATCTGCTCAAACTATGTTACCTCATAGAAATACCAATTATGCGCCAACTGTACTCAACAACCCTTGCTCATTAATGATGTTTGAGGGGCTCAATGTGATAAGAGCAGATGATGGGAGAATTCCATTTGCTTATCCTCGATAAGTGCTCAGTTGTGTGCTCAAGATGATAAGTTGGTTTGGTGGGAGAGCTTGCAGCTCATACACTCATTAATACGCAGATTTTCAACTGCATTTTATGTGCTCAATGTAAGTTTGTCTTACAATGCCCTTGACATCTGATTAATTACACACCATTGAGACACGCAACTTATAGACAACATTTATTTCTTTGTCTCAAGGCCAAATCGAATTGCTCAACTCCTATGATCTATTCCTATAAATATGAGTTACTTTGAGTTTTGTTTCTGCCATTCTCTCAATATACTTTAAGTTCATATCATAGTGCATCCGAAACTATCACGTTAGAAAGCCAATCTTGCATACTCACTCATGGCAAACAAAGGTCAGTTTTCATGTTTTCATGCATGGTTTTGTTTATAATAAGACATATCTTCGTAAATACTGATGATGTTGTTGGTTTGTAGGAAAAGCTCCAAAGCTAATAAAATTTCATGAGATTGTTGGCGGAAAAATTCAGTTCCAGATCCAAGGTAGAGTGCTTAACCTGTGGACTACTCCTGATCGTTTCAACACAACTGAAGTTGGCATGATGCATATGAGGTGGATGCTGAGGTAACAGAGTCGATCTGTAATTGATATAAGGGATTTAGATACGCGCATTGCACTTTACGGTCTACTTCATGTTTTATTTTCCGTATACAGTGATTTAATTCAATCTGTTTTGCTTTGGTTTTGTTGTAAGGCGTGAAAATTCATGCAAGTGTGAGAAAGCATATGTTACCTATGTTTAAGGATCACTTTGAAGAAGGGTCGATTTATGTCATTGAAAAGCTAATGGTTGCCCAAAATGATCCAACTTTTGGAACTACTCCCCATAAGTACAAGCTAAATTTCATTGGGGGGGGGGGGGACACAACTGTTTTCAAACTAACCGATTCGGTTGCCATTTCAAAGAGTTGTTTCCAATTCATGTCGTTCGTTGAGATCTTAGCTTGCCACAAAGAAGATCGATTGATTGGTAGTTTATATTTAGCATTTTTTTTGAATGTATTTATGTCCATAACTATTTCTTTTCAAGATCTATTTCTTTTCAAGATCTGTATATATTAAAAGTTCTAAATAAAAGATAATAAAATTTGGTATATCCTTATTCTTTCACAGATGTGATTGGTCATGTTGTTGAAAAGGATGATCTAAAGATAGTGTAAGAATGGCAAGAGTAACAAGGTCATGGATGCCACTTTGGAAGACTTGGAGTAAGTGTCTTTCAATTTGATATTTGTAAAGGTGAAGATGTTGCCGACAAAGGTCATGCTAAGGAAGATTTTGTTGACGAAGGTCATGCCAATGTTGACGTTGCTGATAAAAGTGGAAGTTGTTTGTCTTTGTTAAGAAAAATCGACACAGTTATATATGTTTAGTGTTTAATGTAATTTATTTAGGTGTTTCCTTCTCATGATCAATTTGTGTTTGGTAGTATGAACCAACTTATTTTGGGAATATTTGGCTAAGTCCAACTTTATTATGACTTTATATGGCTTAGATAATTATGTGATATGAATTCTTGACAAAATTGTTTCTTATCTTTCAATTTGAATTAGTTATGTCTTCAACAACTTTATTGGTAATGGAAACTGGTACATTAGTAATAGAGTATTGACAAATGATTAAGTAACAATACAAACTAATTGTCATTCATATTAATAAGGCACATAAACAAGGATGCCAAATGCATTACATCATATGCATTATATCAAATGCATTACTTTTCACAAAGAAAACATCAAAACATTCAGCTAGCTATGATAATCCACTTAAGCCATCCACCATATTCTTCTCATCCAACAATTTACTCTTCTATCTGTCTTTCTTCTTCTTCTTGGTCTTCTTCTTCCAAAATCACCATAATTATAGTTTCGGTTAGCAACTAAGTCCATCACAGGTGTAGACTCCTCTTCCCTTGAATTCGGAATTGAAATGTTTGAGGTTACTTCTACCATAGGTTTGGTACTTGGACCAAACTTGTCATCCCAAATAAACAAATATAAAAAAAACAATATCGATATATAGAATGCTTGAATATACACAACAATCTATACGATAAGAGGAGTGATTTTTGTGCAACCAATTTTGAACAACTTTTGTGACAATCACTTTTCCTTTCTTTGCATAAAGAGTGAGAGAGAGTTGTTTCAAAAGTTCTCAAAATATGGTTGTACAAATATCATTTCTCATTACGAAAACATCATTTAATTTTTAGAACTCATCTACCATCAAATTTTGTTAAAAATAATTTTAGTGTCCTGGTTAATATCAAATGGCAATGATTTATAATTTTTAGTATCCATTTAAAAAAAAAAACTTGAACCAAATTAAGTAAAGTTGCAAGGACATGAACTATAAAAACATGAAATATGGAGGGATTATTATTTATTTATTTAATCTTCTATCAATTATAATATTAATCTCCTAATATCTATGTTGTACTGTTGTCCCACACTATTTAATATATACTCTACTTTTCTGTTATTTTCACCGATGTGGAACGTTTGAGATTGTGAGACAAGGTTGAATTGTATACAACAAAAAAAACACCAGAAAATTGAAAAGAATCAACGGTTCATTTGGAGTGGTTATCACACACTTTTTCTCTCTTCCCTCTTTTTGAATGATCAGGTTTATCGGTTTGGAGAAGCAGGAGGATTGTTGATGCTTTCAAGACTTGTTCTGCCTCTTGGTTGGAAGCTTCTCCTTAGTTTGAACAGGCACTTTTTGCTTTATATCACCTCATCTTTCTTTTTCGATCAATTTCAATAGCTTTATGTATTATTATTAGCTTGAACTTAATTCTTTGTTTATGTTAATTTCAATAGCTTTATGTATTATCATAATGTTATTTTTATTACTTGTTGTACATGCCTTGACAATGTTCAGTGGTCAATCCTTGAAAATGTTCATGTCTCTTGTTGAAAAGTTTATTTTCATTCTTTGCACAAAACATAAGATATAAGGTGCACGGTTAAGTATCTCTAAATGTTTATTTTCATTTATCCTATTTATAAGTTTCTTTTCTTGGCTTTGACTCCCTTTTCAATATGATCCAGGCTCCATCACTTTGACATTTAACACTCTTGCTTCAAGTCCATGTTCAATTAGACTAATTGTAGCCAAATATCATCAACGGTTGTTGTAATATGAACATTGCACCTACAGGCTACAACCGACGACCATAACCCCTCAGGTTTTGTAGCTGCTATTGCGGGAAACGAGGCTAATGCTACACATAACTTTGGTTGCTGGAAAAATTTCTTCTATCTGTTTGTCTGAGTTTTGAAATGAATAATGTTATTTCGTTATAAAAAATATTAAAATTGAAATGTAATGATATGTATCCATCAAAAAGATGTATTGATATATAATTATTTGTAAGATCTTAAAGAGTTAAGTAAAATATATCAGAGTTTAATTTCTCTACTTTGTTTGTGTAAAATAAAATATTTTAGAGTCAATAAATCACAACTATTTATACGTGTGATTTTAGGAGTCGTCATAATTAAAATCAATCAATTTTTATAATGTGATGGTTATGATTGATCGACGTTGTAACATTTTTACATCGACAAATCATATGATAAAAGTCACACATTAAATCACTCTCGGTCTATGAGTTAAATCCAACAGTTTTTTTTAAGAGAATTAAATCCTACTTAATTCATGAGATCTACGTCCTCTTAAATTATTTTTTAACGGGATCTACGTAAATACTTGGCTTAAACGTATTTTTGACCCCTTAAGTTTCAAAAAGTAGCGATTTTGGCCCTCTATTAAAAAAAGGTCAAATATCCCTCTATGTTTACCCCTTTTGCAAAACATTAATTTTGACTTAGTCAAACCTATGTGTCATGCCACATAAGTTAAAAACTCGTCAGCTGTCTATTTTTTTAATTAAAAATAAATTTAAATGCCACAGGTATAGAGGAGGTAAAAAGAAGAAAAGCTGATGATGTTTTTTTTTTAAGGAAGAAGCTGATGATGTTGATGCGTATTGTTCTTGCTAACATTTTTTTTTTCATTTATTTAATACATAAATGATTACGTGGCTTCTAAAAAATAAAGTTAACGTGACATATAAGTTTGACTAAGTCAAAATTAAGGGTTTGCAAAATGGGTTAAAAATGGAGAGGGGTCTTTAACCATTTTTTTAAGGGTTAAATAAGTTTTTCGTCCCTATAAATATAGCGAATTTTGATTTTAGTCTCTAAAAAATTAAACCAAATGTTTTCATGCTCACAAAAAAATTTGTTTTGTTTTTCGTCCTTAATGACCACTTTATGTTTATATAAATGTCAAAATTATAACTCTTTTATGTTTAAATTGTATCCATATTATGTTCGTTTATTATATTCGACATTTATATATTTATATTATGTTCAAAAAATATCAAAAGCACGTCAAAATTACATCCATTAGGGACGAAAAACAAAATAATTTCTTTTGTGAGGATGAAAACATTCAATTTAATTTTATAGGAATTAAAATCAAAATTCGTTATATTTATAGAGACGAAAAATTTATTTAACCTTTTTTTTAATAGAGAACCAAAATCGCTACTTTTAAAAACTCAGAAAGTTCAAAGTATATTTTAACCTAAATACTTCTATCAGGTTTGTTATTGCGACCCTTGTAGCAAGACAAGACAAACGCCGTGAACAATGGCCGTTAGTTCCACAGCAAAACCCCAAACAAACAAACATTTCCAAAACGGGAAATAAAATAAGACCACGTATCCGATCTAAATCTTCAATATCTTCTTCATTGCAATGTCCACCCGTGGCCACCCTTCTTTTGATCTTATCCACGTCATCATCAAACCATTGCCAACCTGGAAATATCTTCCTCCACGTGGCACATTTGGAACGTTCAACACCTCCACTTCATCCACGTCACCAATCACGCACCCACTCGATATCTTTCTCACTCTAACTTCCGTATTATCTTCTCCTAAGCTCAAGATTTTTTTTTTCTTTCCTTTTTCCATTTTTTTCAAACTATTTTCTTAATTCTGTTTACTACCATAATTCAATTACCGATTATTACTATGATGTAGTAATATGTTATTATCAATACATATTTTTGTAATAATGACTTAATAATGGCGATTAGTGATACTTATGAGCTGGTAATCTTCATCTCATCTAATTCTCTTTATTTTTTGTTTGTTTGAACTTTTTACTTCATACTGAAGAAATATAGTTTCTATTATGATGATATTATTAATCTAATCTATTTGAATTTTTGTTTAGTGTGAAGGATTTAGCATAAAGAAAGCGATGCAACTATTCTGGTTTTGGATGTTTATGTTTAAGGAAAGATCTATCGTGCGTTTATGATTACAGCTTTCACCAATCTTCTTCCTGTGCATAACCGTTTTTTATTTTCAGTAAGTCAATTTAAGTAATTCAGCTTAATTAGGGTTTCAAAGTTACTTCAATTAAGGATTTGATTAGTGTTTTCACAAGATCTATGTTTAGTTTTATATTTTTTGATTCCGATGAGTTAGGGTATTCTTGTATTAGAGGTTGAGAACTGAGAATAGCAGAAAGAGCTCTGTTTGGCAAGGCCAATTATTTGAGCTTATAGTGGATAGCTTATAGCTTATAAGCTCGTATGACCAAAATAGACTTGAGGCCGTTTAGATTGGCTTATTTTTGAGCTTACGCAAACCAGCTTATGCAAATAAATAAGCTTTTATGTATTATTCATAAGCTTGTCAAAATAGTTTACGAAAAACAGCTTATGAAGATGCAATTTTCATTAGTGAGAACTTATGAATGAACATAAAAGCTTATTTATTTGCATAAGTTATTTTTCATAAGCTAAAAAATAAGCCAATCCAAACAGGCCTTTGTTGGCAACAATTTGTTCTCACGAGCTTATAGCTTTTTTACTACTTTATATGCTTTGTTTGGTAAAAAATAGCGGATAAGCTAGTTAATTGAATTTTTAGTGTTTGGTAAAATTAACAGTTGAACTAGCTTATAAAAATGAAATTACATAAAAAAGATATGTTCAATGAATATTTAATTTTTTTCAAGATAACATGGGTAAAATTGAGAGAAAAAAATGGTAAGCTACAGGCTTTAAGCTAATTAAATTAGCTTATCAAAATAAGAATAGGCTTAGTAAAGATAAACTATAAGTTCGTGAGAAAAAAAGTTACCAAACGAATCTTTTTTTGTCATACAAGCTTATAAGCCATAAGCTCGAAATCTTGCATTACTGAACAAAGCCATAGCGTATAAGCCTGCAACTTATCATTTTTTATCTCAATTTTACCTATCTTAATTATAAAACTAAACATTAATTAAAAATATCTTCTTATGTCATTTCGTATTTATCTAGTTCAATAGCTAATTTTACCAAACACTACAAAATCAATTCGCTAGCTTATCAACTATCTGCTATAATGCTATCATCTATTTTTTGTTACGAAACAAAGCCTTCGTAATTTTGGTTGAGGCTGCCATGGATGTTTGGTTGGGTTGTGTGAGTAAAAAATATGGTCAAATATACATTTTAATTGTATAGATTTTTGTTGATGCTATTATTATTTTTTGAAGTGTATATCTAGTGTCTTGCAGTTGTATTTGGGTTGGGGTTTGTGAAGATTGTAGCATTTGCTGTTTTGCTTTGGATGAGGACGGGTTATAATTATCGCGAGCTTGGGCATTTTGAATGACAAGGGGTATCCAGATGAGTGTCAATGGTGACTGTAAAGAACTTGGTCAGCATTTGCGGGATGGGAAGAACAACTTAAATGAAGGAGTAGCTGGTGAGGATGATGAAGTGAAATGTAATGGAGTGACTGATGGAGTTAAGGTTGGAGAGGGAGGGAATGGCGAATCCTCTTCTGTTCAGCAGCAAGTACCGCAGCAACAGTCTCAAGGGGCAATTATTTGTTGGGAGAGGTTTTTACATATTAGATCCCTTAAGGTCTTGCTTGTGGAGTATGATGACTGTACCCGCCATATTGTCACTGCATTGCTTCGCAATTGTAGTTATGAAGGTTAGTTATTAACTGTTGTTTTATTGAAGCCGTCTTGCTCATTTGAATCATTTCATTGTTTTATTGAAATACTCTTGAGGCATTTGCAGTTGTGTAATATAACATTGAAAACAAACTTGTGGTCTTAAATGCATTTCTAAGCTGGGAATATTGTTTCTCTGGAAAAAATAATTAAGTGAGAGAAAAGTTTACGATAATACTACTCTGATTTACTTGAATATAAGGAACAGAAAGTTTCATGTTTAGTGGTCTAAAATGTAAGCAAAACTCAATGAATTCTACTCTAGTATTTAATGATGTCATTCCTAACATACTCTTCAATTAATTTAAATTTTATTTTCCAAGAACCAGTCTTATCTTTATGAAACAAGTTCTCACAAAGAGCATTTTGGAAAATACAATTATTTTTTTATTACACCAAAAATGATTAAATGAGATATTCTTAATAATCGTAAATTACATTTTGTTGCTTATATTCAAAACCTGAGTATTTATTATCATATAAGAGAGTATATACAGAGATATCTATACAATAGGTTATGCAGGAGAACAGTTGTAACCATAACTGTTTACAACTGTCACTAACTGAATACAACTGTCAGTAACTGAATTGGTTACTGAAGAAGTAGAGCCACCCTTAAAGGGCTTACAGCATGAGACCCGAAGGTCCAAATACAACACTTGAATATATTTCTCCTATACTCATAATATCCCCGCTTTGAGCTGGAGGAGTGGTGGCCAATGACAACTTGTCAAACAGTCTGAGTTTGTCTCTGAGAGCTGTAAATCTTGTAGATAACAGCGGCTTTGTGAAAACATCATCCCACTGCTCCTGAGCAGGAATGTTGCTAACAAGGAGACTTTCGCAGAGAAGTGCATTGCTGTAGAAAACCTTGATTGACAGTCACTTTTGCAATATTTTTTTCAATGCCTTCAACGATCATCAAGAGATTGGAATAACTACCGACACACATTATTTACTGCAAAGGAGATCCCAGGTCTTGTAATGGTATCGTATTGCAATTTACATACAATGGATTGAAATAGAGTGGGATCATCCATGTAATTGGAACCGAATTAGGATGTTTTAGCATTGGAAATCATAGGTGTAGAGTTGCCCTTTGGTGAAGCCATGTTTGAGGGTGAGGAAGTGGTTTTGACCGGAGAGGGGTCAGCATTCCAATGACTAGGGATTAGTTCATGGCAAGGAAAGCGTGTTTCATGAAATAGAACATCTTTAGATATAAAATTTATACCACTAGAGTCCATGCATTTGTATACTTTGTGGTTAGGTGAATAAACCAGGAAGATGCATTCCTTTGAGTGGAAAGAAAGTTTGTGAGTGTTATAGAGTCTAAGATGAGGAAAGCACTGTTGAAATTTGGGGCCTAACTCATCCTTACAAAACCAGCTTGTAAGGTGTGGAGTGCCTCCTCTTTATAAACTCTCATCAAGAGTCCTATCTATCCGATGTGTGACTTGGGTTTTTCCAATAAGCACGCACAACCTAAGGTTTAGAGAAATTTGTAATCCAGACGATGGTGGAATAGTAGGAAATAAGGAGAGTTGCCATTAAGTGTGATGGGTGGTTGTAAGAAGTTAGGTGGCCATAAGAAGGCATGGTCCCCTAAACGGTAGGGTTAATTGGCTTGAGCAAGCAAGGCAAGGCCGGCTTCAACTACATACCTATGTTTTCTTTCAACTGAACCGTTTTGATGATGGGTATGAGGTCGAATTAGCCCATGATGTTTAATTGGGCACACTCTAGCCTTCTAGATCAAAGTAGCTCTTATAAGACTTGGGTAATTCTCAACCTTCTAGGTGGATTTTGTGTTTGAGTTAGGCGTAACTCAAATTCTAATTCTAGTGGGCTAGTATTTTGCTTATGGCAAGAATATGATTGTTTTACATGAATAGTATAATATTGTTTATGTTAGTGCTCTTCATATGTTCAGTGTTAGACTGGTGTACTTAGTTTGTTGGTCTTTGTTTAGTGGATTGGAAAAGAATTTGTTACTATTAGCTATAACAGAATTGAAAATCACTTGGTGACATCATCAGTTTCTCCCATCAACCTGCCTATTTTTCTTTAATTTTCCTCAATTGTTTTTGAAACAGATTTTAATATGATCTTGTTTGTGTTTGTATCAGTTATTGAAGCAGCAAATGGATTGCAAGCTTGGAAGATTTTGGAGGATTTAACCAATCATATTGATCTCATTTTAACTGAGGTGGCAATGCCTGGCTTATCAGGTATTGCACTTCTATACAAGATTATGGGCCACCCAACACGGAAAAACGTTCCAGTAATTAGTAAGTTTTTCCAAGTGCCTATATATGTTTGGTTTGAGCATTTTTTTTTTCTCATCACATGCTGTAAAAGAGCTACTCTTTCTATGGCTTCTAATGGGATTGGTCTGCAGTGATGTCATCTCATGACTCTATGGGTTTAGTCTTTAAGTGTTTGTCAAAGGGTGCTGTCGACTTTCTAGTAAAACCCATACGCAAGAATGAGCTTAAAAACCTGTGGCAGCATGTTTGGAGGAGATGTCATAGTGTAAGCTGACTTGAATTTTCTTTCCTAACATTATATTACTGTTTTATTTTTCTAACCAATACATAGCAGTATATATTAATAAATGTGTGTTGATATTAGTAGACTGTTGCCTTTGCAAAATCAACGGAGTCATAATATCATATCAAGATTTCATGTATATGTGTGAGAGTCACCTTTTAAAAAAAATTGGATAGATTTTTGTCAAATGTCAATAAAATTTTTGTGATATTTTCATGGATTGTATGAAATAACACAGGTCTCCAATTACTTTGTTAATTATGACTATTATTTTCTTTCTTTCCTTCAGTCTAGTGGGAGTGGCAGTGAAAGTGGCACACAAACCCAGAAATCTGTTAAATCAAGGAGTCTTGAGAAGTTTGATAACAATTCGGGAAGCAATGACGAGCAAGATAACGGAAGTTTAGGCCTGAACAATGGGGATGGTAGTGACAATGGTAGTGGCACTCAGGTAAAACTTTTATATAGTGTAATATTTTGTTGGAAAATCTCATGCATGGACTATGTTAGAAAGAATCTAAATAGGTTAACTGTATATTGTATACTATCATTTCATCACGATCATTGGGTAACTGTATGTTTGTATCTTCTTCATTTTCCATTCTATGTAATTCACACCTCTTTTGTGTTATTTAAATACACAGAATAGCATCACACGTTTTCCTCTTCCTCCTTCAGCATAGCTCAACCTTGGGCCTTGTGTTTCCAGTCTCAAAAGCCTTTGGGCATGTCCTCATTCATGTCATTTTTGGCCAAATTCACCACCTGTTTAATGCATCATCAGCAAGGCTACTGGTGGTTCCTCAGCCGTTTCCCCGGCGTACAATTATCACCCAGTCATCACTCCAAATCTTCAGTCCCTGCCTTGAACTAGGATTTGCGGTGTTACCACTTACCGTTTATCATCTAGGCCTTCCATAATTTGACTTAGAGTATTTCTCTGTCTCCCTCTATTTCTAATTATTGGGCTATCCCCCTCACTTTGTATGATGGAGCCAAAGTATTGTGGTGGCTGAAGTTTTGGGTTTTAGATAGGAGAGAATTAATAAAAAGTTTGAATATTATTGATAATCATTTCATAGTAGCTTGATACAGTAGACTAAACACTAACTCCCTATTTAAAGGAAATAGGGAAATCATGAAGCAAATCATAATGATAACTAAGTAGTATGCAAACTAATTTGAAGAGATTATCTAAGATTAGAAATTGATTCTACGAGATAAACTGAGATACTCTAACCTAATATAAAGATATTACACGAGTGGTATAACATGCTGGTTGTCTATGACCTCCCTTCTTTTATTTGAGTATGTGAGACCATAATGTATATTAGGAGAAGAAGGTCATAATCTGATGTATATGACCGAGAAGTGAACTATTTCAACATTATATTGTGTTGAAAACTTGCGATTGTGTAACTTCGGGGTTTATCCTTTTCACATAATGTAAAAATGATTCATTTTGATTTTATGATATCACACATTTTACAACGTAAAAACCTAAGCCTAGAAAGATGGAAGTTCTGTAGTCTTAAAACTGCCACAGCCCAAAACGGCTTTTGTGGAACTATTAACAGGTATAGAACGTCGTGTTGGGATTAGTTTAAACTTTAATGCAACGGTGATCCATATGTAGATGCATCTGCCTGACTAAGAAGAAAGGCAGTTATTAGTTATTACTTGCTAGCATTTGATAAAGTAAAGGATTCATACTGTAATAGTCATCCTTTAATAGATCAAACATTTGGTAAAAGAAAGCAAACAGAAAACACTACAGCAGGCCATTTGTCTACTTGTTAAGCTAACCAGTCAGTAATGTCATATAGAGGTTACATTCTAATTCTTTTAACCAAAAACTGCTTGTCAATTTCATTATTTTCTCCTTTTGCAGAGCTCCTGGACCAAACGAGCTGTAGAAGTTGACAGTCCTAAATCAGGCTCTCAGTGGGATCAGATAGCCGAGTGTCCCGACAGCACTTGTGCTCAAGTTGTTCACTCTAATGCTGAAATATGCATGGAAAAGATGGTTCCTCCAGTCTTAAAGGAGTGTCTAGAGAAAAAGGAACAAATAGGTAAGATCAAGCTGCCTTGATTTTCCTCTCGCTGCATAAACTCTTTCTTACTCAAAGTCACCCAAAAACTGTATTTGTGTTATGTTTGTGGTATTGATATTACTGTGCTAGTTCCAGCTTTTCTTGATTTTGACTGTATCGACCTCAACATATAGTGAACATGTAATCCTGTTGAATTACAAGTTATGTTTTGTGGAAGAAATTTTTGACAGTTTCCTCATGATGGTTGACTTTAACATCCTCTTCATTGTTTTCGTTATGATACCATACTTGTGGATTTTATTTTTGGAACTTCATTCACTGCCAATTAATGCATTAGAGGATATTTAGATTTTGAATTTATCTGGGATGTGCAATTAATTTCTTGATTCATTGAGTCAAGACTTAGTAATGCAAAATCGTGACTTGATATTGAACCATGCGTACAATATTTTAATTTTGCACTTCCCTATTCTATGTTAATTTCCTTATTTAATAATGCATCTGATAGGATAGATGGATTGGGCCTTAGCCCAAATATCGGGCTGAATAAAGAATTAGTTTTAATTGCTGATGTGGCCAGTTCGTTAGAGAAGGCAATGAATATTGTGTGACCCCTGCCCAAGTGATGGAGGAAATAGGAAATAAATGTTTATTTATTTTTACAATTGATGTTCTATCTTGTTCTCTTACTTGTTCAATGAATATGTGTATCCCCTTCCCCAAGAGCTGGAGGCCAGCAATTTGTATATGCAATTATGAACCTATGTGCTTGTGCATGCGCATGTACAAGGCTACATGCACGTACCTCCTTTTGTGGATTATGTGTTGAATGTTATTTTTTTTCCACTTAAGAGATGAAAGTTGACTCATTAGATGTACTGACTTGATAATTTACTGTAAAAATGCGGTTCCAGTCAAAATTGCAGGTTCAAAACATATCAACAGACTTGATGTGGGCCCTTCTAAATTCAACGAGCAAATTAATACAGGACAGATGGACCCTAATTGTGAGAATCAATCTGGCAAGCTAAGATGCAAAGTGCTTTCATTATCTGATGCAGTTACTAGCCCTTCTGACTCCCAAATGCAAAGTGGAGAAATTGAAGCCCTAAATAGAAGACCCAACTTCTCAGATATTGACAAAAAAGGTACTAATAATGATGAGGAGTTGCCATCTCTTGAGCTCAGTTTAAAGAGGCCTAGAGAAGTTGAAGAAGCTGGTACTGCAATTCAGGATGAACGGAATGTTTTAAGACGTTCTGATCAGTCTGCTTTCTCAAGGTATGGTGATTTGGTGTTATGTTTGGCATTCTGATATTTTTTGAAAATGGGTAACTATATCATTCTTAGAACTTATAAGTATTTTTCTACAGGTACAATGCCACCTTCAATGCTAAGAAGTCTCCCACCGGATGTGTCGGAAGCAACTCTCCGCCTAATAACAGCTTAGAAGTAACAAAGAAAGATTCATCTCGTGATATTCAATCTCATTCTAGTGGCAATCCTCCTAACCAGAACTCAAATGATGCTAGCAACAACATTGATATGGGTTCCACTACTACTAATGCTTTTACCAAATCTGCAGTTATAAGAGAGCCAGCAGCGGCATCAACAACCAAATTTTTGTACCAAACGTCTGCTTTCCAGCCCATAAAAAACAACCTTATGTGTACCTCTCAACAAGTTGTCTCACATAATAATGAAGATACGACAACAACAATCCTGGCACCACCTAAAATTGACAAGAGTTCTGCTACTCAGGATTTCCATCACCATTATGAAAACCACAGCAATGTTGCTAACATGCAGCACCAGTTGCCACCTGAGCATGATGCCGAATCTTCAAAGAAAATGACTGTTGTTGCTCCACACTGTGGGTCATCAAATGTGGTCAAAGTGCCAGTTGAAGGTAATACGGGAAATTACAGTATCAATAGAAGTGCTTCAGGAAGCAACAATGGAAGCAATGGACAAAATGGGAGCAGCGCTGCAATTAATGCTGGAGGGACAAACATAGACAGCAACAATGGACTCGCTGGGAATAGTGGCAGTGGTGATGCTAGTGGAAATGGAAGTGGCAACAGAGTAGATCAAAACAAGAATTCTCAAAGGGAAGCAGCCCTAATTAAATTTCGCCAAAAAAGAAAGGAGAGGAAAGAGAGGTGCTTTCATAAGCAGGTAAACTGAGGACAGAGTACATATGAAGCGATTTATTATTCATTGAGCTTAAATATGGTTTTGACCCTGAAAAGAATATGACGTTTTTTAAATCCATATTATCAATCTCTTTTTCATTTTTAGTCCATATATTTGACAAAAATATGCCTTTAGTCCTACAGTAGCCCCGCATGAGCATCAAAGACATATTTTTGTCAAATATATGGACTAAAAATGATTAATTTAACAGAAACCATTTAAAAGACATCTGTGGAGTGTGGACCAAACAACTGTTTAAACTCTCTGTTGTATGGATATACTAGTAGGAACAAGACATCATACGAAAATATTGTGGAGCTTACCTCCACTCAGAGATCAACTTCAGTAAATACAGATTTCTAAGGACAAAAAAAAGCAGAGAAAGAGATATTGAAAAATAGCAATAGAATTGGAATCCTGCTATGCAAAGGGAATCACAGCACATCCCTCGCTTCTCTAAAACGTCTCGATTCTTTCCCTACTCTTTTGCATTCCCCACCATATGCATTTATCCCACCTTCTGGTGGTAATACTGCAATCTTTCCCTCTCCATGCCCATCAAGCCAGTTTTCCTGGCTGTGAACCTTCTCTTGGTAATCTCTTTCCCCTGATCGTAACATTGGAGGTTGGATCTCCTTAGGTTCTACTCTCTTACATATAAAAACTATTCCCGAGTATTTGAGCTTTTAGAAGAGTTGGAGATTGGCAGAGTCTAAACTTTGATGTTGAGTTGAACTAGCGCTTTATTTGGGTATTCGTGAAGCCCAGTAGAGTGAGGTATATACGGTAATTACCCTTTTGAAGTAGAATTAGGATGATGTAGGTTGCTTAACAAAAGAATTGATACAGTACGTTGGATTATACACTACTTTGGTGTCTTTGTTTCTCCCTGACTTCCTTCTTATCTCCATTTCTTGTTTCTTTCCCGGATTCCATTTCAAAAGGCAAACAAATAATGTGCAATGTTACTTTTGATATTCAATAATAAGTAAAACTTATTCAACCAACTTTGAGGTATAAAACTGTCACTAGAGATTATCACTAACTGCAGTGGCATAGTATGATATATATGAGTAAATTATGCATCCATTATAAGGATTCCTGCCACAGTTTCTGTTATACATTCCATGTCTTGAAATATGTCAAAGTTCATAAGAAACTCCAGTTAGATTTTGTTAAACTGAGAATGGGATGTTCTTGATAGTTGATACCATATGAAGGCAATATATAAAACTGATATTTGATATGCGGTAGATGACGAATAAAACCAGAATGAGGTTGAGATCATCTATAGAACTGACATTTCTGTTTTTCAAATTTTGAACAGACTTCATTTAGTTTTGCTTTTGGGTCACCAAAAGTTGAGGTTCACCTGTCCATAAGAGGATAAATGTCCGTTGATAGCAAGTTTGGCATTTCTATAAAACAGGATCACTATGTATATTATACTTCACACAGGGATGCATGTTTCCATCATTATGTGGATGGTGCAGACTACTGCTCTACAAATTGGAGTTAATTTCTCCTGTTATGATCTATATTTTGGAGCTAACTCAACATGATTTGAATTTCAGGTTCGATATCAGAGCAGGCAGAAATTAGCTGAACAACGACCACGGTATCGAGGGCAATTTGTGCGACAGTCCTCAAATGGTAATGCAAGTGAGGCAACAGATAGTTGATTCACAGGGCATTTGACACAATGGTGTTTGGGATAACCGGACGGGAAAAGGTCCAGAAGCCTTCATGTAATATTTGGGAACCGTTCTGTTTCTTCGTGTATTCTGCTAATGTGTAATTAAATATTTGGTACCCGAATACATTACATTTCTGTTGTGATAAATATTGTTATTGTTGATTGTGTGTTTGCAAAACTTACACTTAACGACTCCATAGTTTCCATTAATTCTCATTGAAATTGTGATCGACTGCTGCAATTATCTATAGTGTGTAGTTCATCAACCAACTGGTTACTTTTTGTGTGCAGGGCTAGAACGAACAAGAAATATATCACCTAAAAACAAGGGGTGTTCAAGACCTACCTGTTGCGGTGACCAAACCCAATTCAGGTTCTGCAACATTATAGAGACGGCTTAGGATCATATTTTTCTAACCCGGGATGAGTTTGGGGTTGTCTTTGAGTTATCTGATCCCTCTCCACTTATACTTATAGCTGTTTTATATTTTATTTTATTTTTTAAAAAAAATCTTTAGCATGTTTTTGTTAATTTTGAAACTACACTCCCAAATAAAGTTGTATGTTGTTGTCGTCGTCGAAATAAAACCACTTCATTATAACGAAATAGAAAACTGCCTCATTTATATGTTAAAGAATATGTATTGATAATTGAAATTTTTGACTCTACCACTCAACCAATTCTCAACACATTTTTTTGATTGAAAAATAAATCATATTCAAATGATAAAATAAAGACAGTACAATCAAAATGATTGTATTGAGTAACCAAAAAAAGAAAAATGATTGTGTTGGGATATTTTCTATCCGTATTTTGAGGTACATACTAGGAAATTTTTTTGTTTCGGCTTTAGTTTTTGCCAAAAATTCCAAAACTGTCCTACTTTTTAAAAAAAATTGCAAAATTACCCAACTTTTTCTGACTTTCTGGTACCCCTTCACTTGGAGTTGCAGGGTACCCTAAAAAGTGACGAAATTTTGTCCTTATTATACCCCACAACTTGGACTTGCGAGGTATTTTTCTATTTTTTTTTCGAAAATTTTAAATACCCCTCTACTTGGAGTTGCGGGATATAATAAGGACAAAATTTGTGCATTGGTTTCCGTTTTTGCATGCATAATATATAAAAAAATAATTAAAATAAATTATTTTTAATAAACTAATAAAAGTTATATAACAAATAATATTACCATAAAATCTACAGTTATTATAAATGCCCTGCTGTCCTACACCCTCGTCTTCGACGATTTCTTCCACGATTTACTTGAGGGTCATGTTGGCCTTCGTCAATGTTATCTGTAGTTGATCGTATTTGACTACCATAACCCAACGACAACGACACATCGTGTTTCCTTGTTGGCCATCCCATATCCAGAAATTGTTCATTCGAGTTCAATGAAGTCGGAGAGAAGTGAGATAGTAGGTTTGTTGGTGTTGGTGGGTGGTTGTAGTTTTGGTTGGTGTACATTGGATATTGTGGGTTGTTGTAGGGGGGTAATTGGTGTTGGACGGTCCAGCTTGGTTTGGGTCATTATAGGAGAAGTAGTTGTTGTTGGACGTGCTAGCTTGGTTTGAGTCATTGTAACCAAAGTTTGGCATTGAACTTTGTTGGTAAGTTGACTGATAATGAGGCTCATATGCATTTCTCGGGGAGGTATATGGTGGTGGTTGGATGATATTTTATTGGGGGGTGTCGAGAAATTCATACATTACAGAACCATGAATGTTTTGTGTTGTTTGTGGTTGGGATTGATGATCTTGTAGATGAGAAACAATGTCTTGATCCCAAAAATCATCATGAATTGGTGGTTGGTCGTTGTGAATTTCAGGTTCATGCTCCGGCTGTTCTTCTTCGTCTGGATCTGAATGTGATGGTTTTGTGTCAATTGAAATCCTTAGACGTGGGTTGCATGTGGTTGTCAACCACTCAATATACTCATGAGTTGGGATGAGTGATCTTGGCCGCATGCGAGGTAGAGTATAACGTCGTCGATTGTCCCAATGTTCGCTCTCTTGTGGTCCCAATGTTCGCTCTCTTATGGAAAACGAAAACCATTTGATGTGTACCACGTCTTGAACCGTTTGTCCAACATATGGAATTGCCGCATGTCTTTTGGGGCCCTTGGTATTTCTTGTGGCAAGCCAAATTGGAGCTTGACCCTATCAGTTGGATGCCATTCAACCTTGTCAAAACATATAAGGTAAGTTGTTGCAGTCCAATCCCATTAGTCATCAGGCACATTGTGTGAAACTTTCTTGTATGGTCTCCATTTAAACTAGCACAAACAAAAGAGAAGATTTAGTGTACGATTAACAAACAAAAGAGAAGATAAATGAATAATTCAAAAATCAAGGGTATATTACATGATGTTCAAGTATGTCATCAAACTGTTTTCTGTAAGATATAGTGTCGTGGCTTGGATTCTCGTAGTATCTT